>MDSV01231516.1_pt1 | contig 73217 bp, 56 predicted proteins | sample 810851 | NCBI WGS metagenome assembly MDSV01 (sample SAMN05326640, study PRJNA326480) | marine metagenome | isolation source: seawater | place: Atlantic Ocean: North East | collected 2012
GAGGGATTCGAACCCCCGGAGGTGTGACCCTCAACAGTTTTCAAGACTGCCGCATTCGACCACTCTGCCATTCCTCCAATGGGATGCAAATATATATCCTTTTTTATTCTGTTACAATTTTGTTAATTATTAATGAAAAGATAGACTTATTATAACTAAATTCGAAACATGGAATTGTTTACTGAATTCTCTTGGGAATACCCTCTATTAGTATTAGTTGGGTTTATTGTAGGAATAATCAATACAATGGCTGGTGGAGGTTCTTTAATTACATTGCCTTTACTGATTTTTTTAGGTCTTCCTTCCTCTGTTGCAAATGGAACTAATAGAATTGCAATAATGATGACTGCATTCTCAGCTAATATGGGTTTTAAAAGTAAAGGCTTAAGTACATATCCATTTAGTGCATATTTAGGTGCATTTGCATTAATTGGATCAGTAATTGGTGCTCATATAGCAATTGATATTGAAGGGGAAGTTTTTAATAAAATTCTGTCAATTATCATGATTTTGGTAGTATTGATAATAATTTTTAAACCCAGAATTATTAAATCAACTTTAAAAGTTAAAACAACAGGAAAAAATTTAATTTTTTCTTGTGTTATATTCTTTTTTATTGGTGTCTATGGTGGATTTGTTAATGCAGGAATAGGATTTATTATTATGTTATTTTTACACTTCTATAATAGATTAAATCTATTACAAGTTAATGCAACAAAAGTTGTTATTGTATTAGTATATACCCTAGGAGCATTTATTACATTTGTCTTCAATGATATGGTTGATTGGACATATGGAATTTGTTTGGGAGTTGGGACTTTAAATGGAGGATGGTTTACAAGTAGGTGGTCAGTAAAGAAAGGTGAAAATGTTATAAGAATTTTCCTTACTGTAATAGTAATTTTTATGGCTTTTAAACTATGGTTCTTTTAGTATTTAATATATTTTACAATTTCTAAACCATAACCAACCATTCCAACTCTTTTAATTTGAGTGTTATTAGTTAGTAGCTCAATTTTCTGTATATTAAGTTCATGTAATATTTGTGCTCCTATTCCAAAGTCTTTTTTATCCATTATAGGAGGAGGAATTTTAATTTCACCATTTTTTTGGATTAATTTTAATTCTTGTAATCTATTAAATACATGATCAGAGCTTTGAGATTGATTTATAAACACAACTAAACCTTTGCCATTAGAATTAATTATATCAAATACAGAATCTAACTTTTCATCTTTGTAACTAGTAAATGAGCTTAATAAATCATTATTTGTAATAGAGGAGTTAATTCTTACCATTACAGGCTCATTTTCTTTCCATTTTCCTTTAGATAATGCTAAATGAACTTGATCATTATTAGTCTGTTGAAAAGCATGTAAATTAAATTTTCCAAAACGAGTGTTAAATGGAAAACTTTCTTTCTTAGAAATTAAACTATCATGTTTCATTCTATATGCTACCAAATCTTCAATAGAAACAATCTTCAAATCAAGTTCTTTTGATAAATTAATTAAATCTGGTAATCTAGCCATTGAACCATCCTCTTTCATTATTTCACAAATTACACCGATAGGAGAGAACCCAGCTAATCTTGAAAAATCAATTGCGGCTTCAGTATGGCCTGTTCTTCTTAGAACACCACCATCTTTAGCAATTAGAGGAAAAATATGACCAGGCCGAGCTAAATCACTTGATTTAGTCTTTTTATTCACTAACGCTTTAATTGTTTTGGATCTATCAGAAGCTGATATACCTGAGCTTACTCCATTTCCTTTTAAATCAACAGAAACAGTAAAAGCAGTATCCATAGGGTCTGTATTATTTTGAACCATAGGATTGAGATTTAATTCTCGCGAACGATTTTCGGTTAATGGCACGCAGATTAGTCCTCTGCCATATTTAGCCATAAAATTAATTATTTCAGGAGATGCTAATTCAGCTGCACAAATAAAATCACCTTCATTTTCTCGGTTTTCATCATCAACAACTATAATAATTTTTCCTTTCTTTATATCTTTAATCGCATCAGAAATTGAATTCAGTTTATTCTTTATTTTAGCCATTTAGTATGATTTATACAAAGATACGATGGTTTATACTTTTTTTCTTGAAATTAATCTACTAAAACCTAACTTAATAGGATTTAATAAAGTATCTAAATTGAAAATAGATTTATCAGATGAAGCCCTCCAAACTAAATAAATTCCCAAAGGAAGCATTATTAAATTAGGTATCCAGCTTCCTAACATTGCATCTATACTACCATCCTCTGCTGCATTTCTAGTAAAAGTACCTGTAAAATTGTATGTAAGAAATAATATTAAGGAAATAACCATAGGAAGTCCAAATCCACCTTTACGAATTAATGCACCTAATGGAGCACCTACAAAAAACAATATAATTGATGTTAAAGCAAATGAATATTTATCAAAAAGATTTGATTTATGAAGATTTATAATTTTTTCTTTAATAAAGAAAGTATTTTTTTGATTACTTAAAACCTGTTTTTGGCTAGTTAAATTATTCAGTGAAGAATTAACTATTGATACCTGAATATCTCTAGGGTAATCGCTTAAATGAATTTTGTAATTAGTATAAAGTTTTTTATCTATATTTTTATTATCAGTTCTCACGCTTCTTGTAAAGTTTGTAATTCCAGTTCTAGTATAAAAACTTTTTCCAAAATTTGAATATCTGAATGCTAATTTCTTTGTTAAAGAGTCTATGCTATATTTTAACTGTGAAATATTCTGCATTCTATAGGTGTTATTATATTTTTCCTCTCCAAAATCAACTTGATTAAAATTTCTTAGATCAATATTCATTGTATATTCTTCAAAAGAAACATAGGTATGTGGTTTTATCTGTTTATCAGATGGTTTTTGATTTTCAATTTCTTCATATCTATTTCCGTTTTTTAGTACTAATTGTAAAATTTCATCTGAATCGCTATTAATTAGTTTTCCTTCTTCTGCTTTTATTACAATTAAATTCTTGGCATTGTAATTATTCATGTGAATAATCACATCTTTTAAAAGATTATTATCTGGACCATATTTTTCAGTAACTTTTATATTCATTGTATTTATATCATTAAAAACTCCTTCTGTGATTGCTAATGCAGGTTTAACCTTTGCAAGATTTTTTCTTAGATTATATGATTTAAATTCTGCATATGGTATCAAAGTATTTGCTATAAAAAACATTCCAATACATAAAAATAGGTTGAATACAATAAGACTTCGCATTGATTTAAAAAGTGAAACTCCGGAGGATTTAATTGCTGCTAATTCATAATTTTCAGAAAGATTTCCAAAAGTCATTATTGAAGCTAATAAAACTGTTAAAGGAAGAACAAGAGGTAAAAGCTTTGGGGAATAATATAATAGAAATTTAAAGATAATTTCAAGATCTACTTCTTTGCCAGCCAAATCATCAATAAAAACCCAAATAATTTGAATTATAAAAATAAGCATCAAAATCATAAAAAAACTAAAGAATATTTTAAGGTATGATGTTAATATATATTTGTCAATTATTTTCATTTCTAAATATATTCTATGTAATAGTCTTTATAATTATCCTTGTTAAAAATAAACTTGTCTTTATCAATATTTATATTGTAAAGAATGGAATTTACTTCCAGAATAGTTTTATTTTTATTTTTTCCTATTTCAATTAATTTAAATATATCATTATTAACTGTGTTTATACCCATAAGTAAATGACTGATTTCACTATTAGGTTCAATTGGTATTAATTTAAGATATTGAATTTTATCATTTGAATTAATTTTTAATTCATACCATTTTACAAAATAGCCTTCTCTATAAAAGCTTAATAATTTTGATGGAGAAATTGTTTGAGACTTTTCTTTAGAAATTTCAGAAATCAAAATTTCTTGATTTTCAGGAACAATAGTATATATGTTTTTAGAATCACAAACTTGTATAATTCCCATAAAATCCAAATAATATTTTTCTTTACTAATTAAAATACTTCCATTTGAATTTGTTTCTTTTTCTATTGTATATGTAAAATTAATTGAGTAGTTATTTGATGAATCAATTTTGTCAGACACTTTATTTAATAATTCCTCTGCTTTTAGGTCATTTTGAGAAAATATGCTGCTGAAAAGTAGCAGGAAAAATATTAAAATATAATTTTTCATTAATTATTTTTTTCATTTTCTAAAAAAGCATTTAATGATGCTATATCTGAAATAAGAACATCCCTAGCTCTGCTTCCTTCAAATGGTCCAACTATTCCAGCTGCTTCTAATTGATCAATTATCCTGCCAGCTCTATTATATCCTAATTTCATTTTTCGTTGTAAAAGAGATGCAGAGCCTTGTTGAGCAATTACAATAACCTCTGCTGCATCTTTAAATAAAACATCTCTATCTTCAATATTATTATCGATTGAAGTTCCACTTTCCTCACCAATATACTCAGGTAAAATGTGAGCACTTGCATAAGCTTTTTGTGATCCAATGTATTCCGTAATTTTTTGTATTTCAGGTGTATCAACAAAAGCACATTGAATTCTTACAAGATCATTTCCTTGAGTATATAACATATCACCTCTTCCTATTAACTGATCTGCACCCCCACTATCTAATATAGTTCTTGAATCTATTTTTGATGTAACCCTAAAACCAATTCTAGCAGGAAAATTTGCTTTTATTATTCCAGTAATTACATTAACAGAAGGTCTTTGGGTTGCAATGATTAAATGAATTCCAACTGCTCTAGCTAATTGTGCTAGTCGAGCTATTGGAGTTTCTACTTCTTTACCTGTAGTCATTATTAAGTCTGCAAATTCATCGATTATTAACACTATATATGGAAGAAAAACATTTCCAGATTCAGGATTAAGTTTCCTTTGTTTAAACTTTGCATTATATTCTTTAATATTTCTACACATTGCATTTTTAAGCATCTCATATCTGTTATCCATTTCTATACATAATGAATTCAAAGTTTTTATTACTTCTTTATTATCAGTTATAATAGCTTCTTCTGAATCAGGAAGTTTTGCTAAATAATGTCTTTCAATTTTATTAAATAAAGTCAACTCAACTTTTTTAGGATCTACAAGAACAAACTTAACTTCAGACGGATGCTTTTTATAAATTAGAGATGTTAAAACTGCATTAAGGCCAACTGATTTACCCTGGCCGGTAGCTCCAGCCATTAACAAATGTGGCATCTTTGTAAGATCTGCAATATAAGTTTCATTACTAATTGTTTTTCCTAATGCAAGAGGAAGTTCCATTTCAGCATCTTGATAGTTTTTTGAAGAAATAACAGATTTCATAGAAACAATAGATGGATTTTTATTTGGAACTTCAATTCCAATTGTACCTTTTCCAGGAATTGGTGCAATAATTCTTATCCCTAATGCTGATAATGATAAAGCTATGTCATCTTCTAGATTTTTAATTTTAGAAATTCTTATTCCTGCTTCAGGAACAATTTCATATAGAGTTACTGTAGGGCCTATAGTAGCTTTAATTTGATCAATACCAATTTTATAATTTGCAAGAGTTTCTATTATTTTTTCTTTATTTTCTTCAAGTTCTTCTTCATTTATTGTAATCACACCACCAGTATCATATTCTTTTAAAAGATCAACAGAGGGTGGTTGGAAGTTTTTTAATTCTAATGTTTGGTCATATTCACCATATTTTTTTACTAAATTTTTTGCAATCAAATCTTCATCTAATACTTCTTCCTCAACATTTTCCTTAATTTCAATTTTAATATCCTCCACTTTGTCTCTTTCATTAGTGCTATCAGACTTATTATTTATTGATGAAAAATTTTCAATAGTTGGTTTTAAATCTTTATTTAATTTTATACCCGATTCCTTTATTGTTTCTTTTTTTTCCTCATCTGCTGATAAATCTGAATTATTAATTTTTAAATTATCATTTTCAATAATTTCTTTATCTTTTATATTGACTTTAAATTTTTCTTTTATCCATTTATAAATTTTTTCAGGTGTAACTTTGATTTTTAAAACAATAAATGAAATAAATCCAAAGATTAGGATTAGTAAAACTCCAATTTCTCCAGTATAGACTGTTATAAAATCAGTAGTTTCGAGACCTATTGCACCACCTAGTATTTTATTAGTAAAGAAATATCCAAAAAAGAGGGAAAACCAAATAGTAATTATAATTCCCCAGATCCACTTCTCAATTAGCTTATTTGAATTTGCTCCAACAAAATATGAAAGACCAGAAATAAACAGTAAAAATGTAATAATATATGACGATAATCCAAACATTTTATAAATAAGAAAATGACTTATTTGAGCACCAAACTTCTTTGCAATATTTAATGTTTCAGTATCACGGTTAAAAAAACTATCTAATTCTGATTGATCTGTTCTCCATGTATTAAAATAAGAAGTTAATGACGCAAAAATTATAATTGAAAGAAGTATTAAGAATACACCCAGCATTATCTGTTGGCTTCTACTAAGTTTAAATAAATTATTAGATTTTTCTTTGTTATCAGTTTTAGCCATAAGAAGTGTATAACAAAAGTAAAAATTTATAATTAATAATTTTAAGCTCTATTTTTTAGTTTTTTTATTTTTATATTAAACGCAGCAATAAGCAAAGTTGTAAATGGACTAAGCCAATTAAATATTGCATAAACAAAATAATCAGCTACACTAACTCCCAAAATTCCAGATTGGTATGCTCCACACGTATTCCAAGGAATTAAAACTGATGTAACTGTTCCAGAATCCTCTAAAGTTCTGCTTAAGTTTTCTGGAGCTAATTCTTTATCTTTATATGCTTGTGAAAACATTTTTCCTGGAATTACAATAGACAAATATTGATCCGAAGCTGTTAGGTTTATAGCTAAACAACTGCCAACGGTACTAGCAAAAATTGAAAATGTAGATTTGCCTAGTTCAAGTAGAGAAGAACTAATTTTTTGTAATGCTCCTATAGCCTCCATTATTCCACCAAAAACCATAGCACATATAACTAACCAAATTGTATTTAACATTCCTTTCATTCCTCCACTATTAAATAATTTATTTAAAACAGGATCCCCTGAATCAATTGAGGTTTCAATTGTTATAGAATTTAATACAACTTCATAAGCAGTGGCAAAACTTATTTCTGAATTACCAGAAATTTGATTAATTAATGAAGATTGGAAAATAACAGCAAATAATCCACCTAGAATAGTCCCAATAAATAATGCAATTAATGGAGGAGTTTTTTTAAAAATCATAAATACAATTAATAAAGGCACTATAAATAGTAAAGGAGAAATATAAAAAGTATTGCTAATAGTATTTAAAATAGATTGATGATCAGTAGGTCCAGATGAAATTGTAAAAAAATTTATAATAGACAGTATAAAAAGTGTTACAATTACAGTAGGAACAGTTGTAATAGTTAAATATTTAATGTGTGTAAAAAGATCAGATCCAGAAACTGCGGGTGCTAAATTTGTTGTATCACTTAATGGAGAAAGTTTGTCTCCAAAATAAGCACCTGAAATAATAGCTCCTGCAACCATTCCTACAGGGATATCAATAGCTCTTCCAATTCCAATTAAAGCAATTCCTACAGTTGCTGATGTTGTCCAGCTACTTCCTGTTGCAACAGAAATTATTGCACAAATTATTAAACAAGATGGAAGAAAAACTGAAGGATGTAAAACTTGTAATCCATAATAGATCATGGATGGAATTATTCCACTAATTAACCATGTTCCAGATAAAGCTCCGACAAATAATAAGATTAAAATTGCTCCTGTAATAGACTTAAGGTTTGATGAAACAGTATCAATCATATATTTAAACAAAACACCTTTCTTCAATCCAATTATAATTGCAATAGCTGCTCCTAATAATAATATAAACTGGTTTGATCCATTCATGGCTGAATCCCCATACACATAAACATTATACGCCAAAAGAAATATCAAAAAAAATACAGGAAATAATGATTCTTTAAGTGAAAGAAGAGTTTTTTTATTTTTCAACTACATGTATAATTTGTTCAATGCTAATATATAATTTACTTATATATTAAATCAAATTTTATATAACTCATTTTAGCTAAATGAAATAAAACATTTGTATTTTTGAAAAATAATGATGGATAAATTTGATGTTGCTGTTATAGGTTCTGGTCCTGGTGGTTATGTCTGTGCAATCAGATGTTCACAATTAGGTATGAAAACGGCCCTAATTGAAAAATACAAAACTCTTGGAGGAACTTGTTTAAACGTGGGTTGTATTCCTTCAAAATCACTTTTAGATTCTTCTCATCATTATTACGATGCTATAAATCATTTTGAAACCCACGGAATTTCAATTCAAGGAAAAATTAATGTCGATTTAGATAAAATGATTTCTAGAAAACAAAAAGTTGTTGATCAAACAACAAAAGGAATTGATTTTTTAATGAATAAAAATAAGGTTACAGTAATTAATGGATTAGGATCATTTGTTGATTCTAACACAGTAGAAATAAACAATAAATCTAAAATAACTCGAATATCATTTAAAAATGCTGTTATAGCTACTGGTTCTAAACCTGCATCTCTTCCCTTTGCAAAAATTGATAAAAAAAGAATTATTTCTTCAACAGAAGCATTAGAATTAAAAGAGATTCCAAAGAAACTAATTGTAATAGGTGGTGGAGTTATAGGACTTGAACTGGGTCAGGTTTATAATAGATTAGGTTCTGAGGTTTCAGTAATTGAATATTCAAATACTATTACTCCATTTATGGATTCATCAGTTTCAAGGGAATTAATTAAAATTTTTAAAAAACAAAAAATAAAATTTTATTTATCTCACAAAGTTAATAATGTTAGTTCTGTAAATAATATAGTAAAAGTTGAGGCTGATGATAATCTTGGTAATAAAGTTTTTTTTGAGGGGGATTATTGTTTAATATCGGTAGGCAGAAAACCTTATACAGATGGATTAAATTTAAAATCTTTAGATATTAAACTTGATGATTTAGGTCAGATTGAGGTTAATGATCAACTTCAAACAAAAATTAAAAATATTTTTGCAATTGGGGATGTTGTTAAAGGTCCAATGTTAGCTCACAAAGCTGAAGAGGAAGGTGTTATGGTTGCAGAAATAATGGCTAATCAAAAGCCACATATTAACTATAATTTAATTCCTAATGTTATTTATACTTGGCCTGAGGTTGCATCTGTTGGTAAAACTGAAAAGGAGTTAAATTCAGAAGGATTAGATTTTAAAATTGGTCAGTTTCCAATGCGTGCCCTAGGAAGATCTAGAGCAAGTATGGATCTTGATGGTTTTGTTAAAATATTAGCTGATAAAAAAACAGATGAAATCTTAGGAGTTCATATTATAGGAGCAAGGGCTGCAGATTTGATTGCAGAAGCTGTTACTGCAATGGAATTTAGAGCCTCAGCTGAAGATGTCTCAAGAATGAGTCATTCACATCCAACTTATTCAGAAGCTATTAAAGAAGCTGCTTTAGCAGCTACAGAGAATAGAGCTCTTCATATTTAAATCTTAATTATAATTGAAAAGAAGTATTAGATCTTATAATATAGATGATTTAAGTTTATTTAAACAGAAAATTTTTGAATGGTCTAAAAATTTTTCTTCCTCTATTTTTTTAAATTCTAATAATTATCAAAATAGATTGGGAGATTATGAATCTATTTTAGCAGTAGATGCGTATTCAAAAATACCTTTTACAAATAAAAATTCACTAAAAAAACTTGAAGATTATAAAAATAATACTAAGGATTGGTTATTTGGATATTTCTCCTATGATTTAAAAAATGAATTAGAAAACTTAAAAAGTAATAATGAATCTAGTTTCGATTTGCCAAATTTATTTTTCTTTCAGCCCAAAAAAATTTGGATAATAAGATATAATAAAATTGAAGCACAATATATAAATCAATCAGAGATTGAAAAGGACTGGAAAAATATTAATTCAATTAAATTAGAAAAGAATTTTAAAAATCTAGATAATGTTAAATTAGAACCTAGGTTATCAAAGTCAAAATATGAGGAAAAGATTAAAAAAATGCTTTTTCATATAAATAGAGGTGATATCTATGAAGCTAATTTTTGTATGGAATGGTTTTCTAAGAATTCCAAAATTAACCCTGAAAATGTATATTACAATTTAAATAGAATTTCTAAAACTCCAATGAGTGCATTTTTTAAAGAAAACAATTTTTATTTAATCTCTAGTTCTCCTGAAAGATTTATTAAAAGAATTGATGATAAAATTATAAGTCAACCAATAAAAGGAACCTCAAGAAGAGATTCAGATGTTTTAATTGATTCAAATTTAAAAAATGAATTACATATTAATGAAAAAGAAAGGTCTGAAAATATAATGATTGTTGATTTGGTCAGAAATGATTTTTCTAGGATTTCATTACCTGGTTCTGTTAAGGTTAGTGAGCTTTGTAAAGTTTATCCATTCGAACAAGTACATCAAATGATTTCTACAATTGAATGTAAAATTCATAGAAACCTAAGATTTTTAGATATAATTAAATCAACATTTCCAATGGGAAGTATGACAGGTGCTCCAAAAATAAAAGCACTTGAAATAATTGAAGATTTAGAGGTTTCAAAAAGAGGTCTTTACAGCGGAGCTCTTGGCTACATAGATCCTAGAGGAAATTTTGATTTTAATGTTATTATAAGATCATTAATTTATGATTCTAAAAAAAACCATCTTTCATTTCATGTAGGTAGTGCAATAACATCCAAATCAACTCCAAATAATGAATATCATGAATGTTTATTAAAAGCACAACCAATGATCTCAATTTTAAAATAAGCTTTTTTTAAAATTTTTAAAAAACGTAATATTGTTAAAAAATGTATAGTCTATTTTCTAAACATATTAAAAAAGAATTTAGTTTTTTAAATAATTCTAAACTGCTTGTATGTGTAAGTGGGGGAATTGATAGCATGGTTTTGATTAATTTGTTAAAAAAATTAAAATATAATATTTCTATAGCGCATTGCAATTTTAATTTAAGGCTTAAAAAAAGTGACTTAGATGAAAATTTTGTAAAAAAATATGCAACATCTAACTCTATTCCATTTTTTTCTAAATCATTTATTACAAAACTTCCAAAACAATCCATACAAATGGCTGCTAGGAATTTAAGGTATAAATGGTTTTATGATGTTTTAAAAACAGAAAAATTGGATTATATTATAACTGCACATCATTTAGATGATTCTTTAGAGACATTTATCCTTAATCTTTCAAGAGCTTCAGGTCTAGAAGGTCTAACAGGTATCAAACAATTAAATGATTTAATTGCTAGACCCTTGCTTATTTTTTCAAAAGATCAAATAATCAAATATGCAAAAGCAAATAATATCAAATGGAGAGAAGATTCTACAAATAAGAAAAATGTCTATCAAAGAAACCAGATTAGAAATAAAATTATTCCTCCGCTAAAAAAGTTACATCCAAAATTTATAGATCAAACAAAAAAAACAATGACTTTTTTAAGAGAATCTAATCTTATTATCAATACATATATACAACAAATTAAAAATCAAAATTTTATTTTGAAAAATGATCAGATTTCTATTTCTAAGAATTTTATATTAAAAAATAGTATTCTTGTTTTTTATTTATTTAAAGAATATAACTTCAAATATTCAGACCAAATATTAGAACTTTGTAATTCTATTTCAGGAAAGATTATAGAATCTAATACCCATGTTCTTTTAAGTAATAGATCAAATTTAATTTTAAAAAACAAAACACATTTAGTTGAGAGAACTTTTGAAGTTGGAATAAAAGGTTTAGTAATTCCAATTAAAATGAGTGTTGAAGTAGGGGATTTTCAAACCGAATTTAATAAAAAATCTATATATCTATCAAAAAATGAAATAGATTTTCCTCTTTATTTAAGGAAATGGAAAAAAGGTGACGTTTTTTTTCCATTTGGTATGAAAGGAAAAAAAACAGTATCAAAGTATTATAAAGACGAAAAAATGTCTTTCTTTGACAAACAAAACCAATGGCTTCTTTGTAATAATGAAGAAATTATTTGGATTGTAGGTAAAAGACCTGACCGGAGGTTTTTTAAAAACAATAATGCTTCTTTAAAAATTGAAATTTTATGAGAAATTTTTTTAATTTATTTATTGTTTTTTTATTTTCTTTTCAAATAGTATATTCTCAAAATCCAGTAACTTTCAAAACATCTGTTAATAAAATTTCTGAGAACAACTATGAACTAGTTACATCATCAGAAATTGAAAGTGAATGGAGATTATATTCGCAATTTCTTATTGAAGGTGGGGCTATACCAACTGAATTTATTTTTAAGAATAATAAGTCCTTATTTAAACTCATTGGTAAAGCTAAAGAATCCGAATCTATAACTAAATATGATCCTATTTTTAGAATGGATCAAACTTATTTTATCAATTCAAATACTTTTAAACAAAAAATTAAACTTAATGATCCTAACATTGATAAAATTTTTGCTACAATTTTTTATCAGTCTTGTAATGAATATTTATGTATCTACAGAGAGGCTGAATTAGTTTTTAATATTGATGGATCTATTGAAGATGCTATAAATGAAGATTTAACATCTTTAACTTCAGACGATGTGAATCCTCTTAAATTAGATTTTAAAAACACAGAATTATTAAATAAAAATTCTTCAAACGAAAGTATTTCAGGAAACAATTATTTTAATCTTTTAATTTTAGGATTTATAGGAGGTTTACTTGCATTATTAACTCCCTGTGTTTTTCCAATGATCCCTCTCACTGTTTCTTTTTTTACAAAGAAGAAATCTAAATCATCATTAAATGCAATTGTATATGGTTTATTTATAATCTTAATTTATTTATTTCTAAGCATTCCTTTTTATTTTATAGAATCATTAGATCCAGAGATTTTAAATTCTATTTCTACTAATGCTTGGCTGAATATTTTGTTTTTTATAATCTTTATAGTTTTTGCTTTTTCCTTTTTTGGTTTTTATGAGCTAACTATTCCATCTTCTTGGATAAATTCAATAGATTCTAAATCTAATTCTATAGGCGGATTTATTGGAGTATTTTTTATGTCATTAACCCTTGTTCTGGTATCTTTTTCTTGTACTGGCCCAATTCTTGGATCTTTATTAGTAGGTTCCATTTCTTCCCAAGGAGGTGCAATTCAATTATCAATAGGAATGTTTGGTTTTGGGATAGCATTAGCTCTGCCATTTACTTTATTTGCTCTTTTTCCAAGGATGCTTAAATCATTACCAAAATCAGGAAGATGGATGAATACATTTAAAATACTATTAGGCTTTTTAGAGTTAGGTTTTGCATTTAAATTCTTATCTAATGCAGATTTGGTAGAACATTGGGGATTATTAAAAAGAGAAATTTTTATTGGTATTTGGGTTGTTATTTCATTAATGATATCCTTATATCTTTTTGGGGTATATAAGTTTCCATATGAACTTAATACTGTAAAAAGATCTAATTTTAATGTTAGTTTATCTCTATTATTTTTAATTTTTGCAATTTATTTAAGTCCAGCATTACTCCCTAATGGAAGTAATAGTGCGCGTCTATTAAGTGGATTTACTCCTCCATCTTTTTATAGTATATATCCAAAGAAAAACGACTGTCCATTAGGATTAAACTGTTTTAAAGATTTTGATAAAGGTTTGCAATTTGCTAAACAAAATAACAAACCAATATTATTAGATTTTACTGGATGGGCTTGTGTTAATTGTAGAAGGATTGAAGAAAATGTGTGGACTGATCCAAATGTATTTAACTTAATTAACGAAAAATTTGTTTTAATATCACTTTACGTGGATGATAGAAAGGAACTTCCAATTGATAATCAATTTGATATTAAATATAATTCCGGAAAAATTAAGAAAATTAGAACTATTGGTGACAAATCAGCTACATTTCAAGCATTAAACTTTAAAACTGCATCACAACCATATTATGTTTTGTTAAATACAAAACTGGAGATTTTAAATTCTCCTATTCAATATACTTCAAAAGATGTATATCAAAACTGGCTTGAAGAGGGATTAGATAATTTTAATAATAATTATCTTAAATAGGTGAAATTAGATAGCTTTATAAACATTTTCAAAAGGAACTCTGTACCTTTTTCCATAGATTCCTTTCTTGTCTCTGATTCCACAACCTATAATCATATTAATTTCTGCTTTAGAAGGAATTTTTAATATTTTTTTAACCATTAAAGAATCAAAACCTTCCATCGGACAAGTATCATATCCTATAGCCGACATACTAATCATAAAGTTTTGAGCCGCTAATGCTGCACTTTTATGAGAAATAATTCGTTTATCACTGGAACTTAACTGTCTATACATTGGTCTAAAGAGTCCAGTTATTTGAGCAGTAAATGATTTCAAAACTCCAAAAACTCCAAAAAAATCAGTGTAAGTAAATGGTATAAGTTTGGTATAATAGTTTAAGGCCATTTTAAAACTTTTATCTGACATTAAACCTTCTTTTGATTGTTCTTTAAGGAAATTAGCATTTTCTTTTGCTCTTTGCCTCCAAAGATCTTTTCTGACAACAATGATTACTAATTGATTAGCAGTTTTTGCTGCATTTTGATTTAAACAAGCTTTAGTTATCTTTTTTTGTATTTCTTTATTAGTAACGTGTATAAATTCCCATAATTGTAAATTACTACTATTGGGGGCTAATGTACCATTTTGAATACATTGTTTTACTTTTTCCTTATTAATATCTGTTTTTTTAAAAATTCTAACAGACCTTCTGAAATTTATAGCTTCGAATACTTTTTTTTCAATCATTTGTTATCTTAAATTTATTTTAATTTTTTTATTGTCATTTAAAATAAATAATGCCTTATCAAAATCTGGAGGACCAAATAAATTCATCACATTATTAGAAAACCCGTATTGTTCCTTGGGCAGACCAAAAATATTAAAATCAAACTTATTGTTATAGTTTTTGTCTATATAAATTTTTATTGCATAGACTCCTTTATCTAAAAAAATTTCTTTATTATAATTTCCTTTTTGTACATTTTCTTTAATTCCATTATATAATCTTTCTTTAGATGTGTCATTTGAATTGAAATCAATCTCATTATTATAAATACCTATATAGATTATTCCCTTATTTTTAATTTTTGAAACTTCTATTTCAAGTTTTAATTTTTGTAAATTATGGTAGTTTTTGTAAAGTTGTGTGTTTATTGAAAATGGTAATAATAAAATTAAAATTTTAAATATTTCCATAAATTTTTATTCAATTAGCTTGAGAGCTTTTTTAAGAAAATTAATTTTTTTCTTAAACGGAGGATATCTTAAAGGAATATCCATCCAAAAAGGTTTTGAAATATATGGCTTAAAATGAGAAAATGTTTTAAAGGTTGATTCACCATGATATTTTCCCATTCCACTATTACCAACTCCGCCAAAAGGTAATCGATCATTTACAATATGTACAATTGTGTCATTAATAGCACCACCACCGAAGCTATAATTATTAAGGAATTTTTCACCAAATTTTGTTTTTTTAGTAAAAATATATAAAGCCAATGGGTTTCTATATTTATTAATGATCTCATCGATTTCTATAAAATCTTTATATCCAAAAACAGGAAGAATAGGACCAAAAATCTCTTGTTGCATCAAATTTGAATTGAAATTTTTAATTTCAACCAAAGTAGGTTCAAAATATTTATTTTCAGAATCAATTCTTCCTCCGTGAATTATATTTTCATTGTTTAATAAGGAACTTAAAAAATTAATATGCTTTTTACTTATAATTCTTCCATATGATTCTGAAGATTGTGGATCATCTCCGTATATATACTTAATTTGATTTATAATTTCATTAACTAATTTGTCTTTTATTTTTTCATTAACAATTAAAAAATCTGGTGCTATACATGTTTGTCCACAGTTAATAAATTTTCCCCAAACAATTCTTTTTGCAGACACTTTTATTGAGGCAGTTTCATCAATAATACATGGATTTTTTCCACCAAGTTCTAATGTAGTTGGAGTTAAAAATTTTGCTGCTTTTTCAGCAACTATTTTACCAACATTAACACTTCCAGTAAAAAATATATAATCCCAAGAATATTTTAATAATTCTGTTGCTTCTTCTGGTCCACCTTGAACAACTTTCACTAATTCTTCTGGAAATACATTTTCAATTATTTTTTCTAAAATTGTTGAGGTATTAAAAGAATATTCAGAGGGTTTTAAAACAACAGTGTTTCCAGCAGCAATTGCACCAATTAGTGGAGCTATAGATAATTGAAATGGATAATTCCATGGAGATATATGTAGGGTAACACCATATGGCTCAGGGATTATGTAATCTGATGATGGAAAATTTAATAAGGAAGATCTAACAGATTTTCTTCTAACCCATTTATTAATATTTTTTATAGCTATATTTAATTCTGAGTATACAAAATGTAATTCTGTTAAGTAACTTTCACCTTCTGATTTACCTAAATCTTTAAATAATGCATTTTCAATTTCTTTTTCATTACCTACTATCTCTTTTTTTAGTTTTATTAATAATTCTTTCCTTGTTTTAACATTAAAAGTTTTTTTTGAATTAAAAAAAGTTCTTTGTTTGTTTATTATGTTTTTTATTATGTCTTTCATAATATAATTAGATAGAATTAATAATGATTTTTAAAAATACAATTTATAAAGTGGATAATGTCAAATAATACATACATTTATCTTGATTTATAATTTATAAACCTTATTTTTAAATATATTTTTTTAAATTCAATCCTTCTCGTTAAATAAGAGAGGGTTTTTTTTTAAAATTCATATAAAATGAGTCTTAACAAGTTTAGTAAGAATGTAACTCAGGATCCCTCACAACCTGCTGCTCAAGCTATGTTGCATGCTATTGGTTTAAATGAAAAGGATTTAAATAAACCTTTAATTGGAATTGCAAGTACCGGATATGAAGGTAACCCTTGTAACATGCACCTTAATGATCTTTCAAAATATATTAAAGATGGAATTAATAAAAATAGTCTTGTAGGTCTAATTTTTAATACAATCGGAGTTAGTGATGGAATTTCTATGGGAACTTATGGAATGAGGTTTTCTCTTCCGTCAAGAGATATTATAGCAGATTCTATAGAAACAGTTGTTCAAGGAATGTCTTATGATGGTGTCGTTACAGTCGTTGGATGTGATAAAAACATGCCCGGAGCTTTAATGGCAATGCTCAGATTGAACAGACCGGGTGTTTTGGTGTATGGTGGAACAATTGCACCAGGCTGTCATAATGGAAAAAAAATAGATATAGTTTCTGCTTTTGAAGCGTGGGGAGAAAATGTTGCTGGAAAAATTGACAATAAACAATTTAAAGATATAATACAAAAAGCTTGTCCAGGTCCTGGAGCATGTGGAGGCATGTATACTGCAAATACTATGGCATCTGCAATTGAAGCAATGGGAATGACTCTTCCATATAACTCGTCCAATCCTGCTGTAAGTAATAATAAAAAGGAGGAATGCCACAAAGTAGGATCAGTAATTAAAAATTTATTAGTCAATGATATTAAGCCTAGGGATATTGTAACAAGAAAATCTATAGAAAATGCAGTTAAATTAATTATAGTTCTTGGAGGTTCTACAAATGCAGTTTTACATTTAATAGCAATTGCTAAAAGTGCCAATATAGATTTTTCAATAGATGATTTTCAAAAAATTTGTAATGAAACTCCTTTTTTAGCTGATTTAAAGCCTAGTGGTAAGTATTTAATGGAAGATTTACACAATATTGGTGGAATCCCAGCTGTGATGAAATATATGTTAGAAAATGATTATTTAAATGGAGATTGTTTAACAATAACTGGGAAGACATTAAAAGAAAATTTATCTGGAATAAGTCCTGTATCTATTAATCAAGATATTATAAAATCATTTAACAATCCTATTAAATCAACAGGTCATATTAGAATTCTATATGGAAATCTCGCTATTAATGGTTCTGTTGCTAAAATTACTGGAAAAGAAGGATTGAAGTTTGAAGGTTCTGCTAAAGTTTTTGAAGGGGAATTTGAAGCAAATGATGGAATAAAAAATGGTCTTGTAAATAAAGGTGATGTAATAGTTATTAGATATGAGGGGCCAAAAGGTGGTCCTGGAATGCCTGAAATGTTAAAACCAACTTCTGCAATTATGGGTGCAGGGTTAGGAAAAGATGTAGCATTAATTACAGATGGTAGATTTTCAGGAGGAACTCATGGTTTTGTTGTAGGTCATATTAGTCCTGAAGCTCAAGAAGGAGGAAATATAGCTCTCATACAAAATGATGATAAAATAATTATAGATGCAGTAAAAAACACATTAACTTTGCAAGTTTCAAAAGAAGAATTAAAAAAAAGAAAAGCTAATTGGATTAAACCTGATTTAAAAGTTAAAAGTGGCGTTTTATACAAGTATGCTAAAACAGTTTCGAATGCTTCAAATGGATGTATAACAGATGATATATAAATGAAAAAAACAAATAAAATATCTGGAGCTGAAGCGGTGATTAAATGTCTACTTGAAGAAAGTGTTGATATTATTTATGGCTATCCTGGAGGTGCTATTATGCCAATTTACGATGAATTGTTTAAATATCAGGATAAATTAGATCATATACTGACTAGACATGAACAAGGAGCTACACATGCAGCCCAGGGATATGCTAGAGTTTCTGGAAAAGTGGGTGTTGTTACTGCAACTTCTGGCCCAGGTGCAACAAATTTAGTAACAGGTATTGCTGATGCACAAATTGATTCAACTCCAATGGTTTGTATCACAGGTCAAGTTTCTTCACATTTATTAGGTTCTGATGCATTTCAGGAAACAGATATTATAGGAATTTCTACTCCAATTACTAAATGGAATTGTCAAATTACAAAGGCAAAAGATATTCCTGAGATAATCGCAAAAGCTTTTTACATTGCAAGATCTGGCAGACCAGGTCCTGTTTTAATTGACATAACAAAAGATGCTCAATTTGAATTAATGGATTTCAAATACGAAAAATGTAATTCAATTCGCAGCTATAAGTCTACACCAGATTTCTCTATTAATGAAATTAATAAAGCAGCTCAATTAATAAATAAATCAAAAAAACCATTAATAGTTTGGGGTCAAGGAGTTATTTTGGGTAATGCAGAAATTGAATTTAAGGAATTTGTTGAAAAGACAGGCATACCTGCTGCATGGACTATTTTAGGTTTATCTGCGTTATCAACAGATCATCCACTAAATATGGGAATGGTCGGAATGCATGGAAATTATGGTCCTAATGTTCTTACTAATGAATGTGATTTACTGATAGCAGTTGGTATGCGTTTTGATGACAGAGTTACTGGTAATTTAGAATCCTATGCTAAACAAGCTAAAATTATTCATTTTGAAATTGATCCAGCGGAAGTTAATAAGAATGTTGAAGTTGATGTTGCAGTCTTAGGTAGTGTAAAGGATACTCTTCCAAAAATTATTCCAATAGTTAAAAAAAAGAAACATACGAATTGGATTAATAAATTTCATTCCTTTTACAAAAAGGAATTTAAAAAAGTAATTAAAAATGATTTAAATCCAACTAAAGTTGGATTAACAATGGGTGAGGTAATTAAACAAATTAATGAATTTTCTAATGGAAATGCTATAATAGTTACAGATGTTGGTCAACATCAAATGGTTGCTTGTAGATATGCTCATTTTAATCAATCAAAATCAAATGTAACATCTGGTGGTTTAGGAACCATGGGGTTTGCTCTTCCAGCAGCGATTGGTGCAAAAATGGGGGCACCTGAAAGAGAAGTTATTGCAATAATAGGTGATGGTGGATACCAAATGACAATACAAGAATTAGGTACTATTTTTCAAACAGGATGCTCTGTAAAAATAGTTGTTTTAAACAATGATTATTTAGGTATGGTAAGACAATGGCAGCAGATGTTTTTTGATAAAAGATATGCTTCTACTGAAATGGTAAATCCAGACTTTGTTAAAATAGCGAAGGGATACTTTATAGATGGTAAAAAAGTTAAAAAAAGAGAAAATTTAAAATCTTCAATAAAACAGATGATAAATTCCAAAAAGCCTTATTTCTTAGAAGTTTGTGTAGAAAAAGAGGATAATGTTTTTCCGATGATTCCATCTGGAGCATCTGTTTCAGACATTAGACTTGAATAATAATTATGATAGATAAATTAAACACATATACCGTTTCTATTTATACTGAAAATAATATTGGATTATTAAATAGAATATCAGCTATTTTTTTAAAACGACATGTAAATATTGAAAGTTTAACATCTTCACAATCTGAGATTGATAATATTTATAGATTTGTTATAGTAGTAACTATGTTAGAATCTAAAATTAAAAGAATTATTAAACAGATTGAAAAACAAATAGAGGTTATAGCCGCTTTTTATCATACTGATAAGGAAACTATTTATCTTGAATCAGCACTTTATAAAGTTAAATCAAAATCATTATTTGATGAAAAACACATACAAAAAATTATAAAGAATAGTCAAGCTAATATTGTTACTGTGTCTCCAGATTATTTTGTAATCGAAAAAACTGGTTGGAGGAAAGAAACAGAAAAATTATACAAGTCCTTGGAGCCTTATGGTTTATTACAATTTGTAAGATCTGGAAGAATTTCAGTTTCTAAAGAACCCATGAATATCTCTAATATTTTGGGATTAAATTCTGATAAATAAATATGGAAAATTATTATAATCAATTAACATCAATTCAAAAAAAGGAACAATTAGGTAAATGTAGATTTATGGATTCCTCTGAATTCCAAAATGGTATTAGTATTTTAAAAGGAAAAAATATTGTTATTGTTGGTTGCGGAGCACAGGGATTAAATCAAGGATTAAATATGAGAGATTCTGGTTTAGATATTTCTTATGTTTTAAGATCTTCATCAATAAAAAACAAAAAAGAATCTTTTGTTAATGCTTCAAAGAACAATTTTAAGGTTGGGGATTTTGATGAGCTAATTCCAAAAGCAGATGTTGTAATAAATTTAACACCAGACAAAAACCACACACAAGTAGTAAATATTGTAATGCCATTAATGAAGAAAAATTCAATATTATCTTATTCACATGGGTTTAACATTGTAGAGGAAGGAATTAAAATAAGAAAAGATATTACTGTAATAATGGTTGCTCCAAAGTGTCCAGGAACAGAGGTTAGAGAGGAATTTTTAAGAGGATTTGGAGTTCCAACTCTAATAGCTGTTCATCCTGAAAATGACCCTAATAATAATGGATTAGAAATGGCAAAAGCTTATGCAGTATCTACTGGAGGTCATAGGGCAGGTGTTTTAGAATCTTCATTTGTTGCAGAGGTGAAATCTGACTTAATGGGTGAACAAACGATATTATGTGGCGTATTACAATCAGGTTCTATTTTATGCTTTAATAAAATGATTGAATTGGGTTATGAAAGTGGTTTTTCTTCTAAATTAATTCAGTATGGATGGGAAACAATAACTGAAGAATTAAAGCATAATGGAATTTCTGGAATGTTAAATAGACTTAATGATTCCTCTAAATTAAAAGTTCATGAACTTTCAAAAGAACTTAAAAATATAATGACTCCTCTCTTTAATACGCACATGGATGATATATTAAGTGGAGAATTTTCAAAAAATATGATAAAGGATTGGTCGAATAATGATTATAATTTATTAAAATGGAGAGAAGAAAGTCGAAATACAAAATTTGAAAAAACAGATCCATCAAACATTAAGATTTCTAATAATGATTATTTTGAAAAAGGAATATTAATGATAGCTTTTGTTAAATCTGGAGTTGAATTAGCTTTTGAAACAATGATTAACAATGGGATAATTGATGAATCTGCGTATTATGAATCTCTACACGAATTGCCATTAATAGCTAATCTTGTTGCAAGAAAAAAATTATTTGAAATGAATAGAATAATTTCAGATACTGCTGAATATGGATGTTATTTATTTAATCATTCTTGTTTGCCACTTCTTTTAGATTTTATGAAAAAAATTGATAAAACACATATTGGTTTAATTAATAAATCTTTAGAAACTAACTCAAATAAATTGAATCAATTTGATTCAGAAACATCAAATCATTCAATTGAAAAAATTGGTGTAATTTTGAGAAAAAATATGGGAAAAATGAAAAAATTAAAATAATTAATGAAACATAAAATTCCTGAAAAATATAAAATTATTGATCCTATTAAACACGATACTTTTCTAATTGATGGAAAAATTGGTAATTGGGATGGTGATTTCACTGATGTTATTTCCACTTTATTTGCGAATAATGAAGTAAATCCATATCAAGTTATTGGAATTACGCCTAAAATGGATAAAAAACATGCTTTAAAAGCATTAGAAGCTGCTAATAAGGCATATTCTAATGGAACTGGAAAATGGCCAACAATGAAAGTTTATGAAAGAATAAACTGTATGCAGAACTTTGTAAAATTAATGTTTTTGAAAAGAGATGAAATTATAAAACTTTTAATGTGGGAAATAGGAAAAAATTTAAGTGATTCTACAAAAGAATTTGATAGAACCATAGATTATATTAAAGATACAATTCAAGAATACAAGACAATTGATAAAAAGGGTGCTAATTTTCAAAACAAATCTGGTGTTAGAGCTCTGATTAGAAGAGGCCCATTAGGTGTAGTCTTATGTTTAGGTCCATATAATTATCCATTAAATGAAACTTTTGCATTATTAATTCCTGCCATAATTATGGGCAATACTGCAATTTTTAAGCCAGCTAAGCATGGAGTTTTACTGATAGCGCCTCTATTAGAGGCATTCCAAAAGTCTTTTCCGCCTGGTGTTGTTAATATAGTATTTGGAAGAGGAAGAGAAATAGCATCACCGATTATGGAGACTGGTAAAATTAATGTCCTAGCCCTTATCGGACACAGTTCATCAGCTGTTTCATTGCAAGATCTTCATCCACAAAAAAATAGGCTAAGACTAGTTCTTGGATTGGAGGCTAAAAACCCTGCAATTATTATGAATGATGCTGATTTAGATTTAACTGTTGATGAATGCATTTCAGGTTCTCTTTCTTATAATGGACAAAGATGTACAGCAATAAAAATTATTTATGTACATGAGAAAATAAAAGAGAAATTTCTTAGAAAATTTTCAAAAAAAATTGACTCTTTAAAGTTAGGATTACCTTGGGAAAATACATTATTAACCCCACTTCCAGAACCAAATAAACCGAAATATATTAATGATTTAATTTTAGATGCAACATCAAAAGGAGCAAAAATTATTAATAAAAATGGAGGAAAGAAATTTAAAAACTTCACTTTCCCTGCAGTTTTATATCCAGTAAATTCCAAAATGGATGTATATAAAGAAGAACAATTTGGTCCAGTGATTCCAATAGTATCATTTAATAATGTCTCTAAACCAATTGACTATATAGCTTCATCAAATTACGGGCAGCAGGTAAGTATTTTTGGAAAAAATGTTAACATATTAGGTCCTATAATTGATTCACTTGTTAATTTAGTTTGCAGAGTTAATTTAAATAGTGCTTGTCAAAGAGGTCCAGATATTTATCCATTTACTGGAAGAAAAGATTCTGCCGTTTCAACCTTAAGTGTACATGATGCTTTAAGATCATTTTCTATTAGAACTTTTGTAGCATCAAAAGATAATGATTTAAATAAAAATATCCTTAGAGAAATGATTGATTTGAAGAAATCAAGTTTTGTAAGAACTGATTATTATCTCTAAGCGTTCAACATAACAGGCATTACTAGCATTGTGACTTCTTCAGAACTAGAGTCAGATTTTATTGGAGTTAAAATTCCAGCTCTGTTTGGAAGAGATAATTCGAGCTTTACTTCATCAGAAGTTAAATTTGAAAGCATTTCTACTAAAAATCGAGAATTAAAACCTATCTCAATATCATCTCCATTATAATTGCAATCAAGTCTTTCCTCGGCTTTATTACTATAGTCTAAATCTTCAGCAGAAACAATTAATTCATTCCCTGTAATTTTTAACCTAATTTGGTGTGTAGTTTTATTTGAAAAAATACTTACTCTTTTAGTTGAATTTAAAAACAAGGATCTATCAATAGTTAATACGTTTGGATTTTCCTTTGGAATTACAGCTTCATAATTTGGATATTTTCCATCGATAAGTCTACATGTCAATGATAGATTAGAAAAGGTGAACTTAGCATTACTTTCATTATATTCAATATTAACGTCAAAGTTGTCATTAATCAAGATACCTTTTAAAATATTTAGAGGTTTCTTTGGCATAATAAATTCTACTAATTCATTAGATTTAAAATCTGTTCTAACATATCTAACTAGCTTATGAGCATCAGTAGCTACAAATGTTGAGTTTTCATTTGAAAATTGAAAAAAAACTCCACTCATTATAGGTCTTAAGTCATCATTTCCAGATGCAAAAATTGTTGTATTTATAGCTTGAAATAAAACTTGAGAGGAAATGCTTGAGTTCGATGCGTCGCTTATTGATACTGTCTTTGGAAATTCATCTCCATTTGCATAAGCTAGTGCATATTTACCATGATTTGAACTTATTTCAATTGTATTATTTTCTAGAATTTTAAATGTTAATGGCTGTTCAGGAAAAGTTTTTAAAGTATCAATCAATAGCTTAGCAGGAATAGCAATAGAATTTATTTCATTTGATTCAATTTCAATATCTGCAGATAATATTGTTTCTAAATCAGATGCAGTAATTTTTAAAAGGTTTTTAGATATGTCAAAAAGAAAGTAATCAAGTATGGGTAATGTATTATTGGTACTTAAAATACCACCTAAGACTTGAATATTTTTTAATAATAGAGAGCTTGAAACAATGAATTTCATAAACAAATAAATAGGGTTGTAAATATATTAGAATATAATGTTAAAATAAAACAATTTTATTAACAGTTTATACATTAATTAATTAAACTTAATAGTAACAACATCTCTAAATTTTAAACCAAACAAACTACTAGCCCCACCAGTTATTAACGCATTACTTTTATAAATAGCTAATTCGAGAAGATTAGCTTTATTAAATAATGCAATTTTTTTACCTTCTTCTTTTCTTAATTCTTTTTTAACATCAAATTTTATTGAATTACTGTATGAATTTACTATTGAATTAAATTGAAAATTTCTAGCATTTATTATAAATGGTCTAGATTTTCCAAATTCTTCAAAAACTAACTTTGAAATATTTGTAACAATATTTTCATAATTATCAATATATAATACATTTCCTATTATTTCTTTGTTCTTTTCGTTTAAAATAGGGTTGATATCATAAAGTTCTTTTAGTTGATTTATTTTTTTTCCAACTAAGTCAATTGATCCCCCTCGATAGATATGTGCTGCTACTTTCACAAAAACATCTAAAACTGTAAAACTAGAAGTAGAGGAATTATGAATATTAATTTCTATAATTTTTTCAGGTTTAATTTTATTAGCAATCAAAGACATTATTCCATTATCTGCACATATAAAAAAATGACCATCCAATTTTATGACTAAATGTTTTTTTTCAGGTGTTTTCTCAGAATCAACTCCAATGATATGAATAGATCCTTCAGGAAAATTTTTATAAGAATTTTCAATAATATAAGCTCCTTCAATAATATTAAAAGGTGATATTTCATTTGAAATATCAACAATATTTACATTAGAGATTTCACTATATAATGCTCCCTTTACAGAACCAATGAAGTGGTCTTTAGTTCCAAAATCAGTTGTTAAAGTAATAACAGACATTTGTTAATAGAAAACTTATATTTAGGATTAAAAATTACATAAATTTACAACTTGCCAATAAATAAGTAACTAACCAATAGTGAAAAAACTAGAATATTTTATTAAAAATATACATCCAATGGATTTTTTTGATAAAAAGAAATATGATATAACTAAATTAATTAAGGAAAACTTCCCTAAAGTAAAAATAATTTTTAAAGGGGATAGGATAATTGCTAACGGAGAAGATTCTCTTATAATTCTTCTGAAAAAAAGACTTGATTCTTTAATTTTCTTAATTAAAGAAAATGAGAACATTAATGAAAAAATAATTAATTCAATAATGTCTGGAAATGGTGATAAATTAATTGCTTCTATTTATGAAAAAGTAATATTGTATGGTGTTAAAAAGAAAAAAATTAAAGCTCATACTGTTAATCAAATTAAAATTGTTAATGCTTTTGAAAATAATGATATGGTGTTTGCGATTGGGCCAGCTGGTACGGGAAAGACCTATACTGGAATTGCTGTAGCAGTTAAAGCTTTAAAAGACAAACTAGTAAATAAAATAATTTTGACAAGACCTGCCATAGAAGCTGGAGAAAGTTTAGGGTATCTTCCTGGTGACATGAAAGACAAATTAGATCCGTATATGCAACCTCTTTATGATGCGCTAAGAGAAATGATTACAATTGAAAAACTAAATGATTATATAAATAGAGAAATAATTGAAATTGCTCCTTTAGCATTTATGAGAGGAAGAACATTAGATAATGCATTTGTAATATTAGATGAAGGACAGAATACTACACATAATCAAATGAAAATGTTTCTAACAAGAATGGGAAATAATGCTAAATTTATGATTAATGGTGATCCTGGTCAAATTGACCTTCCATATGGAACAAGATCTGGGTTAAAAGAAGCTAATGATATTCTTAAAGATATTGATGGGATTAAGATAATTTATTTGGACGATTCAGATGTTATTAGACATAGAGTTGTAAAAAAAATAATTAATGCATATAAAGATAGAAAACATCTTAATTAATTTATATGAATACAATTACCAGAACAGATTTTAATTTTCCAAATCAAATTTCAAAATATTCAGGAAAAGTAAGAGACGTTTATAATATTGATAATAAATTACTAATTATGATTGCATCAGATAGACTTTCTGCATTTGATGTTATACTTCCAAGAGGAATACCTTTTAAAGGACAAATTTTAAATCAAATTGCATCTAAAATGTTAAATGCAACATCTCATATTGTTCCAAATTGGTTAGAAAGCTCACCTGATCCCAATGTTTCAATTGGAGAAATTTGTGTACCATTTAAAATTGAAATGGTAATTAGAGGATATCTTTCAGGTCATGCAGCTAGATTATATAATTCAGGTTTTAGAAAAATATGTGGAGTGAATATGCCCGATAGGATGAAAGAAAATGATAAATTTCCAAATCCTATAATTACTCCTACGACAAAAGCCGTTGATGGTAATCATGATCATGATATTTCAAAAGAAGATATTTTAAAAAATAATATAATTTCTAAAAACGAATATTCGATGCTTGAAGAATATACCTATAAACTTTATAAAGAAGGATGTAGGATTGCTCATGATCAAGGACTTATTTTAGTAGACACAAAATATGAATTTGGTAAAAATTCTAATGGAAAAATAATGCTAATTGATGAAATACATACTCCTGATTCGTCAAGATATTTCTATCTTGACTCATATACAGAACTTCAAAAAATAAAATCTCCTCAAAAACAACTTTCAAAGGAGTTTGTAAGACAATGGCTAATAAGTAATGGTTTTCAAGGGAAAGATGGTCAGAAAATTCCTAAAATGAACGATGATTATATAAATGGAGTTTCTGAAAGATATATAGAGTTATTTGAAAAAATAACAGGATCTAAATTTATAAAGGGAAATACTAAAAATATTCAAAAAAGGATAGAGGAAAATGTAAAAAATTATTTAAAATCAAGGTAACTTTTTATAATATCTTTATGATCTGATTTATTATCAATCCAAAAAATATCTTTCCTTTTTCTTAACCATGTCATCTGTCTTTTGGAAAATCTTCTAGTATTTTTTTTTATTTCTTCAATAGATTGTTTAAAAGTTACCTTTTTTTCTAAAAAAAGAAATAATTCTTTATAACCAAGAGTGTTTAATGCATTTAATTCTTTATTATTAATCAAAGTTTTTACTTCTTCTAAAAAACCATTCTCTATCATTTTGTCAACTCTTGAATTTATTTTTTGATATAGCAACTCTCTATTTATATCAATTCCTATATGAAATAAATTAAAACTATGAATAGTTTTTTTCTTTCCAATAAATGAAGAATAAGGTTTTTTAGATGAAATAGATATTTCTAAGGCTCTAATTAATCTTCTAGGATTTTGTTTATCTACATTGTTATAATACACTGGATCTATCTTTTTTAATTCTTTTTGAAGATATTCAATTCCAAATTTCTCAAATTTTAAATTTAAATCTCTACGAACTTGATGGTTAATATCAGGAAAGTTGTCCAGACCATTAATTACAGAATCCATGTATAAGCCTGAGCCTCCTACCATAATTATATAGTCATTGATCTTTAATTTATCTTTAATTATAGACAATGCTTCATCATGAAAATCTTTAATTGTGTAGATATCAAATATAGATTTATGCTGTATACAATGATGCGTTACAGATTTTAATTGTTTTTTAGTAGGTACAGCAGTTCCAATAGACATTTCTTTATAAAACTGCCTAGAATCAGAAGAAATTATATCGCAATTTAATTCTTTAGCTAATTTTATACTAAACTTTGTTTTTCCTGAGGCTGTAGGTCCTGAAACAGTAATTAGTGTTTTTTTCATTTTAAATATTCAATATTGACTATTTTTTCAACACTATTTTTTTTTAAATAATTATTAATTAATTTATTGTAAACCTCATTTGGCTTAACTTTTGAAATTAATGATTCTAAAATGTTATAATTAGTTATTTGATGATTTAAATTAAAATATCCAAAACCAATATAATTAGAGTGTTTTATTAAAATAACACTTTTTTCATCTATACTTCTTCCATTGTCTACAATAATCATGTTTTTATGTGGATATGAAATTTCTTTTAAAAAATGATCAATCTTTATTGAGTTCAGATTATTTTTCTGACTTTCCCTAACATCATACTTATCATAAATACTAAATAATCTTTTATTAGCATTTTTTAGAGAACTATAGGTTTCTAGATATTTGACATTGCTTTCAAAATGAGAAATTCTTAAAAATTTATTTTCTTTAGAATCAAAACATAATTCTAACCCAAATTTAGATACATCTTTTTTCATAAGTTTATTAAATTTTGGTTTATGTTCCATAATTTCATCGGTCTCTTTTAAAATAGAGATTAACTCATTACCACATTTCTCATAGGAAACTGAACTTGTTTCAAGTTGTATCTTTAATGATTTATTAGTTTTTCCAGTTAAATGTTGATTAATTCTATTTTTGATATTTTTACTTTTTCCTATGTAGATAATTTTACCCTCATCATTATGGATGTAATAAATTCCACATTCATTTGTAAGATTTTCAATTATTTTATAAAATTTTGTTTTTTTTATAATTGTTTTTTTTAAAAATTCATTTATTATAATTTTCTTTTTGTCTTTATTAAGTAATAATTTAAATAACTCTACTGTAGCCAAAGCATCCCCTGCAGCACGGTGTCTGTTAGAAATAGGAATACCCAGGGATTTAACTAATTTACCAAGTTTATAAGAGTTTTTATTTGGAATTAATTTTTTAGATAATTTTACTGTACATAATTGAGGAATTGAAAAATCATATCCTAGTCTTTTAAACTCTATTCTTAAAAGCCTGTAATCAAAAGATGAATTGTGAGCAACTAAAATAGACTGTTCAGTAATTTCTAAAATTCTTTTTGCAATTTCAAAAAACTTTGGTGCTCTAGTCAGCATTTTATTGTTAATACCTGTTAATTTTTGAACATATGGTTGAATTGGAATTTCAGGATTAACCAAACTTATAAATTGATCTATTATTTTAATTCCATCAAATTTATAAATAGCAATTTCAGTTATTCCCTCTTCATTAAACTTTCCTCCAGTGGTTTCTACATCTATTATTGAATACAAACTGTTTTATTTAAGATCTTTTTCCAAAAATGTTACTCCCTAATCTAATAATATTACTATTTTCATCAATAGCTATTTTATAATCTGAACTCATTCCCATTGATAAAAATTTAAATGAATAATTACTTTTAAATTTTTCATATATGGTATTCAAGTTTTTAAATTGTTTTCTGATTATTTTTTGATTGGATGTAAAACTAGCCATTCCCATTAGACCTAATACAGAAATATTTTTAAATTCTTTAATTTTTTCTGATAATAATAATTTATTTATTTCTTCATATGAAAAGCCAAATTTTGTTAAATCATGAGAGATGTCAACTTGAATTAATACATTAATATTTCTGTTATTTTTAAGAGCCTGTTTATTAATTTCTTCTAATAATTTTAAACTATGAACACTATGAATCATGTATATAAAATCAGCTATATATTTAACTTTATTTCTTTGTAAATGACCAATCATATGCCATTTTATATTTTTTGGAAGTTTTTCAGCTTTTTTAACAAGTTCTTGAGTTTTATTTTCTCCAAAATGTAATTGTCCATTTTGATAAGCAACTTTAATATCATTAATGGGTTTTGTTTTTGAAACAGCAACAAGTAAAACATCATCAGGTATTTCAGTATTTATTTTATTTAAATTTAATGAGATATTCATTTCATCTTTTTTAGAATTTCATTAGCAAGTTTTAATGCATTTAAACCATCTTCTAAACTTACTATTGGAGTAGAACCTTCTAAAATAGATTTAGCAAAGGCATTATGTTCTTCTACTATAGCATTCTTATCTTCTATTTCTGGGTTATTATAAAAAATTTCTTTTTTCTTTCCAGTCGAGTTTTCAATAACCATAGCATATTTATCATCATTTTTTATTACATCTTTTATCTCAACTATTTCTGTTTTCTTTTCTAAAAAATCAATTGAGATATATGAATTTGATTGAAATAATCTTGTTTTTCTCATATTTTTTAACGAAATCCTGCTCGCTGTAAAGTTTGCTACACATCCATTTTCAAATTCAACTCTTGCATTACATATATCAGGTGTTTCATTTATAACACATACTCCATTTGCATTTATATCTTTAGGATTGGATTTAACAAGACTTAAAACAATATCTATATCATGAATCATTAAGTCTAATATTACAGAAACATCATTTCCTCGAGGATTAAATTCAGCTAATCTATGACACTCAATGAATTTGGGGTTTTTAATAATATCGTTTAAACATGTAAAAGCACTATTAAATCTTTCAACGTGTCCAACTTGTCCTTTAGAATTATTCCTTTTAGACAAATTAACTAAATCAGTAGCTTGACTAACAGTTTCTGTTATTGGTTTTTCAATAAAAACATGCTTAGAATTTTCAATACATTTTTTGGCGATTTTATAATGATTAGGAGTATTAGTACAAATAAATACAGCTTCAATAGAATTAATTAATTCATTAATATTGTCAAAAAACAATAATTTATCATGATTTGTAGGTTTTTTATTTATGTCGTAATAACCTATTAGTTTAAAAAAATTAGATTCTTTAAGAAGTTTTAGATGAATTGAACCAAGGTGTCCAATACCAATTACACCAGCTTTAATCATTTTATTTTTTTTCAAAAATACAATACTTATTGTTATTTTTATTTTTATTTATTCATATTTGATAGATACTTCTAAACACAAAGGATTAAGAAAAAAATTAGTTGACAAACTTATCCAAAAAGGTATTGATTCAAAAGAAGTTTTAAATGCTATTAATAGTATTCCTAGACACCTGTTTATGGATAAAGATTTTGAATCTCATGCATATATTGATAAGGCATTTCCAATTGGATCGAATCAAACTATTTCTCAGCCCTACACAGTTGCACTTCAAACCTCTTTATTAAAATTAAAACCAAACCAAAAAGTTTTAGAAATTGGAACTGGATCAGGATATCAAACTGCGATTTTAGTAAAATTAAAAGCAAAAGTTTATACAATTGAAAGACAACATAATTTATATAGAAAGGCAATAAAAAAATTGCCTATTTTGGGTTTTAAACCTGAATTAATTAAATATGGTGACGGATATCTAGGAATTAAAGACTATGCTCCTTATGACAAAATTTTAATAACTGCTGGGGCAGCTGATGTTCCAAAAAAATTATTATTACAACTTAAGATAGGAGGGGAAATGGTAATTCCAGTTGGTAAAAATATACAAGAAATGACATGTATTAAAAGAGTAAGTAAAAATAAATTTGAAAAAGAAATGATGGGTAAATTTAGTTTCGTTCCTATGTTAAAAAATACAAATTAATTATTGTTTTCTTTTTTAATTCTGTCAAGTTGAATTTTATTTTCCCTTTTTTTTATTGATTCTCTTTTATCATAAATCTTTTTACCTTTAGCCAATGATATCAATACTTTTGCATATCCTTTTTCGTTAATAAACACTTTTAAAGGTATAATTGTTAAACCAGTATTTTTTACTTCTTTATAAAGTTTGTTTAATTCAGTTTTGTTTAATAAGAGTTTTCGCTGACTTCTTGTTTTGTGGTTGAATTGATTTCCATAAGAATATTCATCAATAAACATGTTTATAATAAATAATTCACCATAGTTATTAAATTCACAGAAACTCTCTGAGATAGAAGCTTTGTTCGCTCTAATTGATTTTATTTCAGTTCCTGTTAATACAATTCCAGCTGAAAATTGATCCATTAAAGTATATTCAAACTTAGCTTTTTTATTAATTATGTTTACCCTTTTATTCACTATGCAAAGTTAAGAAGTATATTTAATTTACAATCTCCAATTAAAATTGTTAATTCTTTATTGATAATTAATTGATTTTATTTATTAAATACGTTGTTAACCATTTTATTGATCATTAAATTTGATTTCCTAAACAAAAATTATGCAGATTGATAATGAAATTTTTCAGCTTATAAATAAAGAAGAGAATAGACAGTTAACTGGAATTGAATTAATCGCTTCAGAGAATTTTACTAGTCCTGCAGTAATGAAAGCAACGGGATCAATTCTTACGAATAAATATGCTGAGGGTTACCCGGGAAAAAGATATTATGGTGGATGTGAAGTTGTTGATGAAATAGAAGATATTGCAATTAATCGAGCCAAAGATTTGTTTGGAGCATCATATGCTAATGTTCAGCCTCATTCAGGTTCACAAGCAAACTCGTCTGTTTATCATGCTTTCTTAAATCCAGGTGATAAAATTTTGGGATTTGATTTATCTCACGGAGGTCATTTAACTCATGGATCACCTGTTAATTTTAGTGGAAGATTGTACAATCCTGTTTTTTATGGTGTGGAGAGAGAAACTGGCATCTTAAATTATGATAAAATAATGATGATAGCCAAAAAAGAAAAACCAAAATTAATTATTGCAGGAGCTTCAGCTTACTCAAGAGATATTGATTATAAGAAATTCCGTGAAATAGCGGATAGTATCAACGCTTTTTTAATGGCAGACATATCACATCCTTCAGGACTTATTGCTAAGGGAATACTTAATGACCCTATTCCACACTGTCATGTAGTTACAACAACTACTCATAAAACTCTAAGAGGTCCAAGAGGTGGTTTAATATTAATGGGTGAGGACTTTGAAAATCCATTTGGTCAAAAATTAAAGAATGGATCATTAAAAAAGATGTCTTCATTAATTAACCTAGCTGTCTTTCCAGGAAATCAAGGTGGACCGCTTGAACATGTCATTGCAGGAAAAGCAATTGCTTTTAGAGAAGCTCTGACCGATGATTTTATGAATTATATAGTTCAGGTTAGACAAAATGCTAAATCAATGGCTAAAGAGTTTGTTAAAAGAGATTATAATATCATTTCAGGAGGAACAGATAATCATATGATGTTAATAGATTTAAGAAATAAGAATATTTCTGGAAAAGATGCCGAAATAGCTCTTGTAAATGCTGATATAACTGCAAATAAGAACATGGTACCATTTGATGATAAGTCTCCATTTATAACTTCTGGAATTCGTTTTGGCACACCTGCAATTACTACAAGAGGATTAAATCATACTGAAATGAAATCAATAGTAGATTTTATAGATAGGGTAATAGTAAATCATGATAATGAAAATGAAATAAATAAAGTTAAGAATGATGTAAATAAATTAATGAAAGGAAGATTATTATTTAATTATTGATTCTCAAATATTTTAATTTCAAATAATTTATTCCAATTTTTTCCTGTTACAAAAAAGGTTTTTCTTTTTTTATGAAAAGCTATACCGTTTTGAACATCTAATTTATCATGTTGTTTCACTTTATCCTTTAAACCTTTAAAATCTATAACACCATCAACACTTCCAGTTTTTGGATCAATTATTATACCTACTTCTTTATTAAACTGATATGTATTTGCATATATTTTACCACCATACCATTCTAGTTCATTTATATTTTTAATAATTTTATTATTAGTAACAACACTAATGCTATAAAGTTCTTCTAAAGACTCTGGATCTAGAATCCATATCTTTTCAGTTCCATCAGATTTATATAAAAATTTTCCATCATTACATAGGCCCCAACCTTCTTTACTTATATTATAATTAAACGATTCTATTAACTCAAAATTACTTTTATCATATACAAATCCAATATTTTCTTTCCAAGTAAGTTGAAATAATTTATTATTTAAAATAGTTATTCCTTCTCCAAAAAAAGATTTATCAAGAAATAATTTATTTAATACTTTTCCAGTTTTAAAATCAATTTTTTTTAATGATGAATATCCATACTGACCTGTACTTTCGTATAAAAAATATTTATCATCAAATTCTAATCCTTGAGTGTATGATGATATGTCATGTTTAAATTCATTAATTATTTTATAGGTATATAATTTTGGTGTATTCGAGGAAAAGATTGTTATATCCTTACTTAGGTTAATTAATTTTCCATTTATTGTAAATGATGAGTATACAGTATTTATTCCAAGTTTATTATTTAAAACATATTCATTTTCAATTGGAATATTATTAATATTAAATTCAAGGTTTTCAATCTTTTTATTTGAAGGGTTCTTTATTTTAAGTGATATTTTATCTCCATTTTTTGAAAACTCTGATTTTTTTGAAATAATTATTGAATAACCAGAATCAACATTAGATCCACATGAGTATATAAATAAATATATTATTAGGAGAAATGATCTTATTATTGTCATTATTTTTATTTATTTATCAAATTTAAATATTAATAATTAACACTACACATAAATTATAAAAACATATTTATATTTGCTACGGGCAAGTCTTATACAACCAGCTCCTATTTAATCCCCCAGGGTGGGAACGCAGCAAGGGTCAATGGTCGTAGCGGTGTGATATAAATAGCTTGCCCTTTTTTATTGAAATAATGTCTAAAATTATTATAGTAACAGGGGCTTCTTCTGGTATAGGTAAATCTATAGCTAAACATTTGTCGATTAATGGTTTTACAGTTTACGGCACATGTAGAGATCCAAAAAAATATAATATTTCTGATTTTAATCTTTTAAAATGTGATATTAATAATATTAATGAAATCAATGATTTTATTAATTATGTTTTAGAGAAAGAAGGAAAAATTGATGTCTTAATTAATAATGCAGGAATAGGAATTACTGGTCCTCTTGAGGAAACATCACAGAATGATATGAAAAAAGCATTTCAGACTAATTTATTTGGTCCAATAGAAATGACAAAAAAATGTATTCCTGTAATGAGAGAAAATATGGATGGTTTAATAATTAATATAACTTCTATTTTAGGATATTTTGGTATTCCATACAGAGGAATTTATTCTGCAACAAAAAGCTCAATGGAAATAATTGGAGAAGTTTTTAGCATGGAATTAAAACAATTTAATATAAGAGTAGTTAATATAGCTCCTGGAGACTTTAAAACAGATATTATTTCTAGAAGAATAGATTCAATTCAAAATAATTCTTCCATTTATAAAAAGGACTATTTAAAAAGTATTAAGTCTGCTAATAATCACGTTAATAATGCTCAATCTCCTGAAATAATTTCTAAGTTAATTTTGAATATAATTAATTCAGGTAATAATAAAATTCATTATAAAATAGGTTCATTTATTCAAAAATTTTCAATAGTTTTAAAAAGAATTTTACCAGATAAATTATTTGAAAAAATATTATTACATTATAGTAAAAATTAAAGAATAATTATGAAGTTTTTTATTGATACCGCAAACCTTGAACAAATAAAAGAAGCACAGGATTTAGGAGTTTTAGATGGGGTCACTACAAACCCATCCTTGATGGCTAAAGAAGGAATAACAGGCCATCAAAATATTATTGATCATTATGTTAAAATTTGTAAAATTGTTGATGGTGATGTTTCTGCAGAAGTAATTTCTACTGATTTTAAAGGCATGATAAAAGAAGGTGAAGCTTTATCAAAACTTCACCCTCAAATTGTAGTTAAAATTCCTATGATATTAGAAGGAGTAAAGGCTATCAAATATTTTTCTAATAAATCTATAAAAACAAATTGTACATTAGTTTTCTCTATTGGCCAAGCACTAATAGCAGCAAAAGCAGGAGCTACATATGTTTCTCCTTTTATTGGAAGATTAGATGATGTTTCAACTGACGGTTTGAATTTGATTTCAGAAATTGTTACTGTTTATGAAAATTATGGTTTTAAAACACAAATTCTAGCAGCTTCAATAAGACATACAATGCATATCATCGATTGTGCAAAAATTGGTGCAGATGTAATGACAGGGCCATTATCTTCAATAAAAGGCTTGTTAAAACATCCACTAACGGATATAGGTCTTGAAAAGTTTTTAGCTGATTTTAAAAAAGGAAATTAATCTAACACTATTGAATTCTCTAATTTCATAATATCAGAAATTGAAGTAATTTCTCCTTTGTTATCAGTTAAAATTACTTTGTTAAGATTATTTAGTATCATTTTTTTACTCATTGATTTAAAATCATAAACCATGAAATGATGAATATTATTCATGCTTTTAATTTTTTTTAATGACTCAATCCACCTTTTTTTGTTTGAATTAATATTTATACACAAGAAATTGTAATTCTTGTTTATATTAAGTATTCTAAAAATCCTATTAAATAAACTCATCTGATGTGAGTTTTGCTCATATGACCAAAAAACATAAATTATTGACTTATTAGAGTAAAAATCTCTATTAGAAATAGTTTTAAAATTATTATCTATAATCTTAATGTTTGGAATAAAATTTCCCTCCTGAAGTGCAGTGATATTTAAATAAAGTTGCTCAATTTCTAAATTAGTCATTTTATCTTCTGAAATTTCTAAAAAAATATTTAAAAATGAATCAATATCAATTAGTAAATTTTCTTTTAATAAATATTCAAAAGCTATATATCTTAAAATTTTAGACTTTACTACTGTATTAGAGATTGTTTTATCAACAAATTTAATCCTGTCTAAATTAAATTGTAAAGCTAAATTTGAATATGAATTATAGTCAATACCAGATTCATTTATTGTTCTTGATACTATATAGTCTAAATAAGGTTTAAAATTTGATAATTCTTCGATATTTAAATCAATATTATTTCTATATTCATAAAATTCATTATTAATTTCACTTAATCTATTTGTTTGTTTATATATAGATAAATATGTTTCTATTTTAGAATAGAGTGGAAGGCTAATAGCATATTCCAAAATCAATTCGCTGATATTATTTAAGCTATTAGTTTTTTTAAAATCATTGAATCTATTTATTTTAAAATTCAATAAAGAGTCAATATTTTTTTTAAATATCATAGGATTTTCTTTAAGACTAGTATTAAGAAAATCCTCTTCTTTTTCATGATTTAAAAAAATATCAATGAGATAATTGTTTTTTGATGCTCCAACTCCGTTAAAAACTAATGATTCGTCAAAATCTAATGCATTTAATCTTAATACTAGGCTATCTCCATTTTCCAATATTAAATACTGAAATTCAGGAAGATGTTTAAAGTTGTATAACCCATTTTTTATACTATCTAGTTGTAATAGAAAGTTTCCGTTTTCAGAAATTAGAGTTTCATTTATTATTTTTTCATCTTTTAAAACAGAAATTTTATCATTTGTTTTTTTAAGTATTTTACCGACTAAATATGTGTTTTTATTATTAAACAAATCACAAGAAATGAATAATGTCAAGAATATAAATATTATAATTCTTTCAAAAAAAATAAATTTAAAGAAATTCATAGCTTCACTTAATTTAAAGATAAAATTAGAATAATCATAAATTTGAATTTATTAAATTTGCGAACTTATTATATTTTAAAATGTTAAATGTTTCTAATCTTTCAGTTCAATTTGGAAAAAGAATTTTGTTTGATGATGTAAATACATCTTTTACAAGGGGTAATTGTTATGGGATTATAGGAGCAAATGGCGCAGGTAAATCTACCTTTCTTAAAATTTTATCAAATAAATTAGATCCCAATTCAGGGTCTGTACATCTAGAACAAGGTAAAAGAATGTCTGTATTAGAACAAGATCATTTTGCTTTTGATGAAAAACAGGTTTTAGAAACTGTTATAGCGGGTAATAAATTATTATTTAGTATAAAGAAGGAAATGGATCAAATTTATTCTAAAGCTGATTTTTCAGATAAAGATAGCGATCGAGTAGGGGTTCTTCAATTAGAATACGAAGAAATGGATGGTTGGAATGCTGAAAGTGATGCTGCTGCACTTTTATCAAATTTAGAAATTAAAGAGGATCTTCATTATAAATTAATGAATGAATTAGATGGGATCCAAAAAGTTAAAGTATTATTAGCTCAAGCTTTATTTGGAAACCCTGATGTACTAATAATGGATGAACCTACCAATGATCTTGATTTTGAAACAATAAAATGGTTAGAAAATTTTATTGCAAATTATGATAATACTGTTATTGTAGTTTCACATGACAGATATTTTTTAGACTCAGTTTGTACTCATATTTCTGATATAGATTTTGGAAAAATAAACCATTTTTCAGGAAATTATACATTTTGGTATGAATCAAGTCAGTTAGCTCTTAGACAAAAAACTCAACAAAATAAAAAAGCTGAAGAGAAGAAAAAGGAATTAGAAGATTTTATCGCTAGATTTAGTGCTAACGCTTCAAAATCTAAACAAGCAACATCAAGAAAAAAGATGTTAGATAATCTAAATATTGAAGATATTAAGCCTTCATCTAGAAGATATCCAGCTATTATTTTTAATTCTGAAAGAGAAGCAGGAGATCAAATCTTAAATGTTGATAATATATCATTTTCTGATTCATCTGGTTTCTTATTTCAAAATATTAGTTTTAATCTTAATAAAGGTGAAAAGGTTATTTTATATTCAAAAGATTCAAAAGCAACTACAGCTTTTTATCAAATAATTAATAATGAAATTAAACCTGATTCTGGAAAATTTAATTGGGGAATTACCACATCACAATCATATTTACCCTTAGATAATAGCTCTTTTTTTATTAATAAACTATCTCTAGTTGACTGGTTGAGACAATGGGCCAAAACCGATGAGGAAAGAGAAGAAGTTAATATAAGAGGTTTTTTAGGCAAAATGATTTTTAGTGGAGAAGAAGCTTTAAAAACATCTGATGTTCTTTCAGGTGGTGAAAAAGTAAGATGTATGTTGTCAAGAATGATGATGTTAAGATGTAATGTTATAATGTTTGACGAACCTACAAGTCATTTAGATTTAGAATCAATTACTGCATTAAATAATTCAATTAAAAAATTCAATGGAAATGTTATTTTAAGCACCCATGATTTCGAATTTGCTAAATCAGTTGGAGATAGGATTATAGAATTAACTCCAAATGGATTAATTGATAGATTTAGTACTTTTGACAACTATATTATTGACAAAAAGGTAAAAGATTTAAGAGATAAGCTATATTCTTAAATTTTTAATAATTTCTTTAGATTTATTAACCTGATCTTTATGTACATATAATTTTATGTCTTGATTTGAAGTAATTCCAAAGCCAGCTAACCTAGCGGAATTTGACTCATTTTTGATAATTGGATTTACATTTTTTTGTTTAAGCTCAAATATCAGTTGATTTACATTAATTGTTGAACCAGTATATATTAATATAAAATCAACACTAGTCATATTTAATTAAAATACTTTCTATTCCAAATCTCTGTATTAAAATTCTTTCCAAGAGAAAATCCAAAAAATATAAAAACAGCTATAATTGATTTTAAAATAAAAAGATATGTAATAAAAAACTCAGTTAATGGAGAATTTTGATAAACAAAAACGCCATTTGGAATTAATAAAGTAGTAATAAAACTTAAAATGATTAAAAAAATAAGAATATTTGTGAAGTTTTTAAAAGGCCACATAAAAATTTTTCTAAAAAAATTTAAATCATTTCCCCATTTGTCAATTAAATAAAAATAGTCATTTCCAAGAGAACAGAAGAGCAAAGGATCATCTGCATTTTCTAATTTAAAAAGTTTAGATGGAGCCATAACTTTTAAATCTAAATTATTTAACCTGTGAGTGTATTTAAAATTATTAATTTTTTCTTTTGTTTCTAGAGGAAAATTTCCCTTAAAATATTTTGAATTTAGAAATCTAAGCCTGTAATCAATACATGTTTTTTTAATATCATTAATGTGAAAAATATTTTTTGATTCTAATAAGTTTAGATTGAAATCATAAAATGAATCAATTTTAAATTTATAATTTATAGAAGATTGACTTTTTATCTTTTTTAGTTCTTTTTCAATATTTGTTAAATACATATTTTACTTATCTCTTAATATACCATTAAACTTAGTTTCAATATTTTTTTGAATTTTATTCATTATTTCATGTATTTCTTTATCATTTAGGGTTTTTTCATTATTTGAAATAGAAAAATTCATAGCATAAGATTTTTTTTCATTAGGAATTTTTTCACCTTCGTAAACATCAAATAATTTCATATCAACTAAATTTTTTATTCCACTTTTAAATAGGAGTTCTTTAATTTCTGAATAAGTAATATTCTTATCTAGAATAAATGCAAGATCTCTATAAACTATTGGAAATTTAGAAAACGGTTCATATTTTTTAAAATTTGATGATAATAATTTTAATAAATAATCTATATCAATTGATGCATAATATACATCCTGATTTATATCAAATTCTGATTTTATTTTTTCAGAAATAGATCCAATAATTGCTAATCTATTATTATTGAAATACAATCCTAAAGCAGAACTAAATCCATCAGAATCAATAATCCTTTCTTTGTAATTAATAGAAAGCTTTAAAAGCAAATTAACCACTATATTTTTTAAGGAATAAAAATCAGCATTTAATGATTTTTGTTTCCATGAATTAGAAACAACCTCGCCAGAATACAAAATAGATAATCTTCTTTTTTCTAAATTATTGTTACCAATCTTCTCATAAATTTTACCAAATTCAAAAAATTTAGTGTTTTTGTTATTCCTATTGATATTATATTTTAATGTTTTTAGAGAAGATTCTAGAAGTGTAGTTCTTAATTTGGAAATATCTGAACTAATAGAATTAATAATTTTAATATCTTTTCTATCAAATAGATTTAAATTATTATTTGTCAATGAATTATTCATTATTTCATTAAAACCTAATGAATTTAGATATGATGAGATAGATTCTTCAGTTTTATAATAAAGGTTTTTATCTACAGAATTTATTGATATAGATAATTTATTTGAAAGTTTAATTTCATTAAAGCCATATATTCTTAATATTTCTTCTACAACATCGCATTCTCTGGTAACATCATGTCTGTATGAGGGTACAGTAATTCCTACACCTGTCTCCGTAATATTATTTATTTTAAAATCCAGAGAAGTTAAAATAGATTTCATTTTTTCTGAAGGTATTGTTTGTCCAATAAGATTATTTGTTTTTTCGTAATTAAGAACAATAGATTTAAGTTCTAATCTTTTGGGATATTCATCAATTATATCACTACAAATATTACCTCCACATATCTCACAAATTAAAATTGCAGCTCTTTTAAGAGCATAATCAACCATTTCTATATCAATCCCTCTTTCAAATCTAAAAGAAGCATCACTGTTAATTAAATGAGATTTTGCAGTTTTTCTAATAGAAACTGGATTAAAAAAAGCACTTTCTAAAAAAATTGAATTGGTTTCATTTGTAATTCCATGATTTTCTCCACCAAAAACTCCAGCAATACACATTGGAGTATTTTTATCACATATAAGTAAGTCAGTTGAATTTAATTTTCTTTCAATGCCATCGAGTGTTTTAAAGGACGTATTTTTTTTTAATCTTTTGACTTCAATAGTATTTGATTTAATTTTCTCAAGATCATATGCATGTAAAGGCTGTCCAATTTCATGTAATACATAATTTGTTATATCTACAACATTATTAATAGGAGAAAGGCCTATTGATTTAAGTTTGTTTTGTAACCAAACCGGAGATGTATTAATTTTAATATTCTCAATACATAAACCAGAAAACCTTGGGCATAATTCATTGTCTTTTACAATTACACTAATTCTTTTTGTTCTAGAATTTATATAAAAAGAGGATATTGAAGGGGAAATTAACTCTGTTTTATATCCTTTATTCATTAAAGCAGCTCTTAAATCTCTTGCAACACCATAATGACTCATTGCATCTGAACGGTTTGGAGTTAAGGCTAAGTCAAAAATAATATCTTCATATGAATCATAAATCTTAGAAATTTTTTTTCCTGCTTTATGTTTATCTTCAAGAACAATTATTCCGTCATGAGATTCACCTATTCCAATTTCATCCTCAGCACATATCATTCCCTCACTTATTTCACCTCTGATTTTACTTTTACTAATCTTAAATTCATCACCATTTATGTTAAATAAAATAGTCCCTACAGTAGCAACTACAACAGTCTGATTAACATCAACATTTGGTGCACCACAGACAATTTGAAGAGGTTTTTCATTTCCAATATCTACAGTCGTTAATTTTAATCTATCAGCATTAGAATGTTTAATACATTTTAGAACTTTTCCTACAACTAAACCTTTTAAACCACCTTTAAATCTTTCGTATTTATTAATACCCTCAACCTCTAAACCAATATCTGTCAAAATTTCAGATATTTCATCAACTTTAAGGTCAAAATCTAGAAATTCTTTTAACCAACTATAGGATATATTCATTCTTTAAAGATTAGATGTAAAGATACAATTATGAAATTTTAATTTTCAATATTTTTAAAATAATTAACTTATGTGTTTCCAAAGAATACTATTTTTATTAATTCTTAAATATTCTTCTTTGATTTCTTTATTATTAACATGTTTTAATTGAGGATCATTTTCAATTATATTTTTTGCATCTTCTCTTGCTAAATTTAATATGGTTTTATCTTTTATTAAATCTGCAATTTTAAAATTTAATAATCCACTTTGTTGAGTTCCAAGAATGTTGCCAGGTCCTCTTAAATTCATATCTACTTCAGCTATTTTAAATCCATCATTTGTGCTCGTCATAGTTTTAATTCTTGTTTTAGCATCATTGCTAATTCTATCTTTTGACATTAATATACAATAACTGTTTTCTGATCCTCTTCCAACTCTTCCTCTTAACTGATGTAATTGAGATAAACCAAATCTTTCTGCACTTTCGATAACCATAACAGAAGCATTAGGAATATTTACACCTACTTCTATAACAGTAGTTGAAACCATAATTTGTGTTTTACCATTTTTAAATCTATTCATCTCATAATTTTTGTCATTTGTTTTCATTCTTCCGTGTAAAATACTGATCTGATATTCATCTTTGGAAAATTCCCTTTCAATACTTTCATAACCATCCATTAGGTCTTTGTAATCCATTTTTTTAGATTCTTCAATTAAAGGATAAACTATATATATCTGTCTTCCTTTTTTTATTTCATCTTTTAAAAATTTAAACACTTGTAGTCTTTTCTTATCTGTTCTATGAACAGTTTTGACAGGTATTCTTCCAGGAGGCAACTCATCAATTATTGAAATATCGAGGTCTCCATATACACTCATTGCAAGAGTTCGAGGAATTGGTGTAGCTGTCATTACTAAAATATGAGGAGGTGTAATATTTTTTTTCCATAATTTTGACCTTTGAGCAACACCAAACCTATGTTGTTCATCTATTATTGCTAATCCTAAATTTTTAAAAATAACTTTATCCTCCAATATTGCGTGAGTACCAATCAAAATATTAATTTGTCCTTCTCTTAATTCTTTAAATAAAATCTCCCTTTCCTTTTTTGTTGTAGATCCTGTAAGGATTTTTACTTTTAAATTAATCCCAATTAATGAATTAGATATACTGTTAAAATGTTGTTGCGCCAATATCTCGGTTGGAGCAATTATAGAAGACTGAAAAGAATTATCAATTGCGATTAAGCATGATAGTAATGCAACAATAGTTTTTCCAGATCCAACATCTCCTTGAAGTAATCTGTTCATTTGTGCATTACTTGAAAAATCTTTTCTGATTTCTTTTATAACAGACTTTTGAGCATTAGTAAGGCTAAAAGCAAGGTTATTTTTATAAAAAGAATTGAAGAAAAATCCAACTTTAGAAAATTTAAAACCCTTAAATTTATTTTTATTAATTAAATTCTTAAACAAAAATTGTAATTGAATAAAAAAGAACTCTTCATATTTTAATCTAAACTGAGCTTTACTTAATAGTTTTTGATTTTGTGGAAAATGAATGTTGTATAAAGCTTCATATTTTGAAATAAAATTATGTTTTTCATTTATTACTCTATTTAAATTTTCTTTAAAAGAATTGTTTGATTTATTAAAAATATTATAAATCAAATCAGTGAATAATTTATTATTAATACCTTTAGAAAGAAGGGACTCTGTTGAGCTATATATTGGGAGTAAATTATTTTTTATTGATATTTTATGTTTTTCTAAAAGTTCAATTTCAGGATGTATTATTGAAAATTTATTGTTAAACCAATTTAATTTTCCATAAATAACATATTCTTGATTAATTTTTATTGATTTTTCTATCCATTTAATTCCTCTAAACCATATTATCTCTATTTCTCCATTATTATCTGTAAACATGCCAATTAATCTCTTTTTCTTTAGATTATCTGAATGTCTAAAGTCTATAAATTTTCCAATTATTTGAACATATGAACTAGTATTTTCTAGATCTGAAATTTTATGATATTTTGTTCTATCAATATATCTAAAAGGAAAAAAATTTAATAAATCTTCATAAGTGAAAATTTTTAATTGCGATTTTAATAAATCTGCTCTATTTGGACCAACTCCTTTTAAATAATCAATAGGTGTAAATAAATAATTTTGTTTCACAACACTAATATAATTTATTAACTTTATAAGGTAAAATACCTTTAAAAAAATCACTAATCAAGACAAACACTTATTTTAGTTGGAAGACTACCTAGCTCAATTAAACGAATCTCAAAAATTACCTACAATACATAAAAATGGTCCTGTTATGGTAATTGCTGGTGCCGGGTCAGGAAAAACTAGAGTTTTGACCTACAGGATTGCCTATTTAATTGAAATGGGAGTAGACCCATTTTCAATTTTAGCATTAACATTTACCAATAAAGCTGCTAGGGAAATGAAATCTAGGATTTCCCAAATTGTAGGAGATAGTGAAGCAAAAAGTTTATGGATGGGAACATTTCATTCTGTTTTTGCTAGAATTTTAAGATCTGAATCGGAACATTTAGGTTATTCTTCGAATTTCACAATATATGATACACAAGATTCAGATAGATTAATTGCATCAATTATTAAAGAATTAAAATTAGATAAGGATTTATATAAATTTAAAAGTATTAGAAACAGGATATCATCTATGAAAAATAGTCTTGTAACAGTTAAAGCTTATTTAAATAATCATGAGCTTGTAGAGCAGGACAATGAATCAAGAAGGCCTATGTTTGGAAAAGTTTATCAAACTTATGTAAATAGATGTTTTAAGGCATCTGCTATGGATTTTGATGACCTTTTATTAAAAACAAATGAATTACTTAATAGATTTCCTCAAATTTTATCAAAATATCAAGAAAGATTTAAGTATATACATGTTGATGAGTATCAAGACACAAATCATTCTCAATATCTAATTGTTAAAGCTCTAGCAGATAAATATGAAAATTTATGTGTTGTTGGTGATGATGCTCAAAGTATATATGGTTTTAGAGGAGCGAATATTGAAAATATATTAAGTTTTCAAAAAGACTATCCAAATTCTGCTGTTTACAGACTAGAACAAAATTACAGGTCTACTAAAAATATAGTTAATGCTGCAAATTCAGTAATCAGTAAAAACATAAATAAACTTGATAAAAAAGTATGGACGGAAAATAAGAGTGGTGAAAAAATTCAAATAAACCAATCAATTACAGATTCAGAGGAGGGTAGATTTGTTGCATCAAATATTTTTGAAAATAAAAACAATTTTCAATTAGAGAATGATTCTTTTGCTGTTTTGTATAGGACAAATGCACAATCAAGATCTATTGAAGATGCATTAAGAAGAAAGAATATTTTATATCAAGTTTATGGTGGGCTTTCTTTTTACCAAAGAAAAGAGATTAAGGACATATTAGCATATTTAAGAGTAATTATTAATCCAAATGACGAAGAAAGTATTAAAAGAATAATTAATTTTCCTACTAGAGGGATAGGTCAAACAACAGTTGATAAATTATTACTTTATTCAAATGAAAAGGAAATTAGTTTGTATAAAACTTTAGAGAATTTAAACTCAACAGATATTAATATAAATTCTGGAACTAGAAACAAACTAAATGAATTTTTATTGTTATTAAAAAATTTTGAATTATTAAATGAAAGATTAAATGCATTAGAAATAGTGGAGGAGATTCTAAAAAGAATTGGAATAATAAATATTTTAAAATCTGAAGGAACACCTGAATCAATCAGTAGAATTGAAAATATTGAAGAATTAATTAATGGTGTAAAAGATTTTATTGAAGGTCAAGAGGAAGTAGTAGGTGCAAAAAGGAATTTAAGTGAATTTTTAGAAGACATTGCTTTGGTATCAGAATTAGACAAGGATATTGTCGAATCTGAAAAAAGAGTATCATTAATGACTATCCATTTAGCTAAAGGTCTTGAATTTAATCATGTATATGTAGTAGGTTTAGAAGAGGATCTTTTTCCATCTGCTTTAAGTTCAACAACTAGGTCAGATCTAGAAGAAGAAAGAAGGTTATTTTATGTAGCAATTACTAGAGCTAAAAGAAAATTAACAATATCATTTGCTAAAACTAGGTATAGATGGGGGAAATTAAATGATTGTGAACCAAGTAGATTTATAAATGAAATAGATCAAAAATATACAAACTTTATTGTTTCGGATTTTTCAACTTCATTTTCGTCCAAAAAAATAAAAAAAGATAATTTCAGATTTAAAAAACCTAAAATAAAAAAAAGACTAAAGTTATTAGGAGATAATCCAAAATCAAACTATAATAACTTGAATTTTATAGATCTTGAAAAAGGAGATGTTATAATTCACAATCGATTTGGAAGAGGAAACGTAATATCTACTGAAGGTTCAGGTCCAGATAAAAAGGCAGAGGTAGAGTTTGAAACTAGTGGAAATAAAAAAATATTGTTAAAGTTTGCAAAATACGAGAAGAAATAATTGAATTAAAATCGATTTTTTTTTCTCTTCTTTTTTTTACGTCTTGTAAAAGCTTTATTTGAGTCTTTATTATTAAATCTATTATTTCTTTTCTTTTTAAAAGGAGAGATTTTCTTTTTTTTTCTTTTTGAAAACTTTTTTTCAATTATTTCTTTGGTTTCATTTAATTTTAAATTAACATCATTATAATTTATTTTATTAAAATTATTGATTAAATCTGATTTAACTTTACTGTCAATTTCAAAAACTGTATATGATTCCCTAATATCTATTCCACCAATTTTAATTTCATTAGATTTTAGAACTCTATTTATTATTGATATCAATTCAACTGGAGAAATACCATGTTTTCTTCCAACATTTAAGGAAAAGTTTAAAAAAGTTTTTTTATTGAATTTCTTATCATTATTATTTAAAAATTTATTATTAATATCTTTAGAATCTTTATAATAATCTAAAAATCTATTAAATTCTGCTGAAACGAAATGTTTAATTAATTCCTCCCTATTTAATTTCTCTAGTTTTTTATAAATATCATTTAGAAATGGTTCAATTTGTTTTTCATCAACTTCAACATTTTTAATTTTTTCAATCAAATTGAGTAATTGTTTTGAGCAAATAAATTTTCCAGAGGGAATATCTTTTCTTATAAATTTAATTTGAGATTTATTTTCAATTAATTTTATTTTTCTTCCTTCTCTGCTATTTGCTATTGCTATAGAAATTCCATGTTTTCCAGCTCTTCCAGTTCTTCCACTACGATGAACGTATACTTCAGGATCATCTGGAAGTGAGTAGTTTATAATATGTGTAAGATCATCCACATCTAATCCTCTTGCAGCAACGTCAGTAGCAATCAAAAGTTGCAATGATTTATCTCTGAATCTAGACATTACGTCATCTCTTTGGTTTTGTGATAAATCTCCATGAATAGCATCTGCATTATAACCTTCATTAATAAATTTATTTGCAATATCTTTAGTTTCACGTCTAGTCCTACAAAAAATTATTCCATAGATATTAGGGTTATAATCAGAAATTCTTTTTAGAGCTTCATATTTAAATTTGGAGTTTATATTATAGATATGATGTTCTACATTTTTTGCTCCAGAATTAATTTTAGACACACTTATTTCCTTTGCTCCTTTCATGTACTTTTTTGAAATAGATAAAACCTCTTTAGACATAGTAGCTGAAAACAACATAGTTTGTCTTTTCTTCGATGTCTTATCTAATATAAAATCTAGGTCATCTTTAAATCCCATACTTAACATTTCATCAGCTTCATCTAAAACAACTCTATCAACAACATTTAATTTTAAAACTTTTCTTTTAATTAAGTCCTTGGTTCTTCCTGGTGTACCTATGATAATTTGTGCTCCTTTTTTAATTGATTTTATTTGGTTTTCTATACTTACTCCACCATATACTGAAACAACCTGAATATTCTTTATATATTTAGAATATAAAATAAGATCTTTAGAAATTTGAATACACAATTCTCTAGTTGGGCATAGAACTATTAACTGAACTTGTTTAAGTTTATAATCTATTTGTTGAATAGATGGTAAACCAAATGCAGCTGTTTTACCAGTTCCTGTTTGAGAAAGAGCAATTAAATCTTTTTTATTTTCTAATAAATGAGGAATACATTTTTTTTGAATTGGAGTAGGGGTTTTAAAACCTAATTCCTCAACTGATTTAATCAATTCATTGTTTAACCCTATTTTCTTAAAATCAACCATTCAATAATTTTGGCTGCAAATGTCGACTATTAAATTGGGTAATAAATATATTTTTTTAAGTTTTTTGAATATGTAATATTTATTAAAAAAAAAACACACCATTTAGATGTGTTTTTTAATAGTTAAAATTCAATTATTAATTACCAGCTGCTTTCATGCCTTGTTCAATTAGGTCATAAAACTGATCAAGTTTTGGAAGAACAACAATTCTTGTTCTTCTGTTTTTAGATCTATTTTCTGGAGAATCATTTTCAGCAACAGGAACATAATAGCTTCTTCCTGCAGCAGTCATTCTCTCTGGTTGAACTCCAAAGTCGTTCTGTAAAACTCTAACAACTGATGTTGCTCTTTTGACACTTAAATCCCAGTTATCTAAAAGAACTTCATTTTGAATAGATTGATCATCTGTATGACCCTCAACTAAAAATTCAATTTCAGGTTTTTCAAGAACAACTTTAGCAACTTTTCCTAAAACTTCTTTGGCTCTTTCAGAAACAACATAACTACCACTATTAAATAGTAATTTGTCTGAAATAGAAATAAAAACAACTCCTTTTTCGACATTAACTTCAATATCTTTATCATTAATGTCTATGAAAGTTCCTTTTAAGCTAGTTACTAAGGCTAGTGTAACAGAATCTCTTCTTGTCACAGCATCTCTCATAGTGTTAATTGTTAAGTCCTTTTCTTTCATGCTTTCAAGTGACTTTTCAAGATTTTCAGCACCTTTTTGAGAAAGGGTAGTAAGGTCACCCATGGTGTTAATAAGATCTTGATTGTTATTACTCAAAAATGTAACCTGTTCCTTAAGGGACTTTAATTCTGCTTCAGCTCCAGCTTTTTCATCAATACAACTATTAAGCTTAACAGTTGCAGAATTTAGCAGATCTTTGCTCTGTTGGTTCATTGCTTCTAGTGCTGCATATTTCTTTTGTGAAACACAAGAAGGAAGTAAAAAAGATACTGTTAGTATCAGTAAAAAAAATTTTTTCATCATTATTAATTTATTTTATTATAATTATTCAAATTTAGTAAAATATTAATACTAAAGTTATTAATTTAACTCTTATTTAAATCCGAAAACTTTCTTTTTTTTAGGATTAAATAATTGTATATAATTGAATATATAACGTAATGTTTAGGTTTTTTATTGTTTGATCTTAATAGGTAATAATTGTTATCTAAATTAATCTTCTTTCCATCTTTATAACCATGAACTGAGAACAAACCTTTTAGAATTTCTATAAAGTGATTAAATTTTAGACTAAATAAATTATAAAATGCGAAAAGTATGGTAATCCATGGAATTATTTTAAATACTGAAAAGGGATTAAAATTAAAAAGAATATTTTCATTAGTATTTTTTATAATCATCCATTTATGATTTCTAATATTATAAAAAAGTTTTTTGGGATCATTGTAGTTTAAAGAGGCGCCACCTAGGTGATAAACAATGCTCTTGTGAATAAATCTTTTTTTATAGTTTTTATTTAAATTTTCAATTCTCCAACATAAATCTATTTCTTCCATGTGATTGCAAAAATTTTCATCAAATCCTCCAACTTCATTAAATACAGATTTCCTAATAAAAAAACATGCTCCCGAGGCCCAAAAAATTTCAATATCATTGTTATATTGGCCATTATCTTCTTCAATTTCACTAAAGATTCTTCCTCTACAATATGGATATCCATAATAATCAATAAATCCACCTGCTGCTCCAGCATATTCAAATTTATTTTTGTTTTTATAATCTAATATTTTTGGCTGAACAACAGTTAAAGATTTATTAGATTCAAATTCTTTTACAATTGGATTTAACCATCCCTTAGTAACTTCAATATCATTATTTAATAAACAAAAAACATCTTCATTAACATGTTTTAATCCTTCATTATATCCCTTTGCATATCGATAGTTATTATCATTTTGTATAATCTTTAGATTAGGGTAGTTTTCATTTAAAAAATTTATTGATTTATCATTAGAATTATTGTCTATAATATAAACTGGATTATCCCCAGAATGGTTAACTACACTAGGTAAAAATGTTTTTAATAATTCATAACCGTTCCAATTTAATATTACTATAGCTATTTTCATTTCAATGGAAAATTCTTTACAAAGCTATAAGTTTTATTTTTCTGATTTACTTTAAAGTAAAAATGATTTAAACCATTAGTAATCATCATATATTTAGATTTCAAATATCTATTATAAATTAAAGTTTGATCAAACACCTTTTGATTAATTTTTATATTAGGAGCTTTGCACTCAACTAATAACAAAACATCACTATTTCTATCAAATATTACTAGATCAAATCTCTTTGTCATTTTATTGATAATAATTTTTTTTTCGACTGCAATATGATTTTTTGAAATGTTATGAGAAATTAAAAATTTTATAACGTGTTGTCTTACCCATTCTTCGGGAGTTAATAAAATTAGTTTTTTTCTTAAAATATCAAATATATGAGGTTTATTATCTTTATTTTTAAAGATAAATTTAAAATCAGGAAAATTTAATTTTATCATAAAATATGTCTCAAAATGAATTTACAGGAAATTAATAGTATAATTTCAAAGATTAAAAATAAAGTTTATTCTCCAATATATTTTTTAATGGGTGAGGAAACATATTATATTGATTTTATTACTAATCTATTGGATATAGAAGTTTTAACAGATGATGAAAAAAACTTTAATAAAACAGTACTCTATGGAAAGGAAACATCCGTTGATGAATTAGTTTCTCATTGCAAAAGATATCCTGTCATGAGTAAATTCCAGATTGTAATATTAAAAGAAGCACAAGATTTATCAAGAAGAATTGAAAACCTTTCTAATTACGCCTTAAAGCCTTCATTAAATACTATTCTAATAATTAATTACAAATACAAAACTTTAGATAAAAGAAAGAAACTTTATAAAAACATTCAGAAATTTGGAATTGTACTTGACTGTAAAAAAATTTATGAAGATCGTGTTCCTCAATGGATAATTAATCAGTTAAAGATTGACAATTATTCAATAGAACATAAAGCTTGTTCAATGTTAGTTGATTATTTAGGAAATGATCTTAATAAGATAAATAACCAATTAAATAAACTGAAAATTATAAGTGATAAAGAAAAAAAAATAACTCCTGTTTTAATTGAAAAAAATATTGGTATAAGTAAAGATTATAATGTTTTTGAATTAAGAAATGCTATTGGCAAAAAAAATCTATCAAAAGCTCTAATTATTTGTGATTACTTGTCCTCAAATTCAAGTAAACATCCTATTCAAATGACATTATCATCTCTTTTTAATTATTTTATTCAAATTTTTCAATATCATAGTATTTCAAATAAATCTCAAAATAATGTAGCAATTATTCTAGGTATAAACCCCTTCTTTTTAAAAGATTATATCACTGCATCTAAAAACTATTCAATGAAAAATATCAGCAATATAATTAGCTTGATTAAGGATTTTGATTTAAAAAGTAAAGGTTTGGGGGTATCAAACATTTCTAATCATGATTTATTAAGACAATTAGTAATTCAAATTATTAATTAAAAAAGGTCAGGATAATTTTGTGGATTATATTCATTCATTATTTGATAAGACTTTTCAATAATATCATCAGAAGAGGGCTTTGAAAAATAATCCCCATCAGTTCCATATGCAGGTCTATGAGCTTTTGCAGTTAGTGTAATTGGGTTACTATCTAGTAAGTTAAAACACTTCTGATCTTCAATAATTTTTTGTAAAATATATGCAGAAGCTCCACCTGGTAAATCTTCATCAACAATAAGTAATCGATTAGTTTTTTTTAAACTCTCTCTTATCAAGCTTTCAATATCAAAAGGTATTAATGTTTGTAAATCAATTATTTCAACATCAATATTTAATTGTTTAAGTTCAATAGCAGCTTTTTCAACAAGTCTTAACGTAGATCCATAGGATACTATTGTAATATCTTTTCCTTGTCTTAAAATTTCTGATTTACCTAATAAAACAGTAAACTTAGAAAGATTTGTAGGTTCTTTTTCTTTTAATCTATATCCATTTAAAGATTCTATTAAAATAGCAGGTTCTTCACATTGTAATAAAGTATTATACATTCCTGATGCCTGTACCATATTTCTTGGAACAAGAATGTTAATTCCTCTTAATGTAGAAAGTAAAGCTCCCATTGGAGATCCAGAGTGCCAAATCCCTTCTAATCTATGTCCTCTTGTTCGTATAATTAAGGGAGCAATTTGCCTTCCAAATGTTCTATAATGTAAAGTAGCTAAATCATCGCTTAAAATTTGTAATGCATATAATACGTAATCTAAATATTGGATTTCAGCTATTGGACGAAAACCTCTTAAAGACAAACCAATACCTTCACCAATAATTGATGCTTCTCTAATTCCTCTATCTCCAACTCTTTCCTTACCATAAATATCTTGTAGCCCTTCTAAGCCTTGATTAACATCACCTATTTTTCCAGAATCTTCACCAAAAATTAATAAATTATTATACTCATTTAAAAGTTCTTTAAAGTTATTTTTAAGTACAATTCTTCCATCTACTTTTTTTGAATTATTATATAATGGTTTTATTTCAACAACACTTGAAGCATTTGAAGAAGATTCATTATAAAGTTTTGAACTATATTTATTTTGATTTGATGAACTAAATACATTAATCCAATCTTTTAAACGATCTATATTATCACTTTTTTCATATAAAAGGATTCTTAATATTTTTCTTGAGCATGATAATAAATCTTTATTGTTAGGTTCTTTAATTCTCTGTAAATTATCAATAATTTCATTTATTCCATCTTCATTGTAATCATCATTTAATGTTAATAATATGTCCAGTAAATTTGATCTTGATTTAAGTATTGGCTTTTGGTATGTTTTCCAGGCGTCTGACTTAGCTTTTTTTATTTCTTCTTTGGCATCTTTTTCTATACCCTCTAATTCAATTTTATCTGCAATGTTATTACTTAATATCCAATCTCTCATTTTTAAATTACAATCATTATTTTTTTCCCAAATTAATCTTTCTTGTGATTTATATCTTTCATGTGATCCAGATGTAGAATGCCCAATTGGCTGAGTTAGTTCTTTAACGTGAATTAGAACAGGAATATGTTCTTCTCTAGCAATATCATTAGCTTTTTGATAAGTGTTTATTAAACCTGGGTAATCCCAACCATTAACTGTTAGTATTTCAAAGCCCTTATCCTCATTCGTTCTTTTAAAACCAGATAAAGCATCGGAGATACTTTGTTTAATAGTCTGGTCTTTATTTTCTACAGAAATTCCATAATTATCATCCCATACACTAATAACCATTGGAACTTGATGCACACCTGCAGCATTTAATACTTCAAAAAACATCCCTTCACTTGTACTTGCGTTACCAATAGTTCCCCATGCTATTTCATTTCCAGTATTAGAAAATTTGTTTTTAATTTTAAATTTTCTGTATAATTTTGATGCTTGAGCTAAACCAAGTAATCTTGGCATTTGAGAAGCAGTACATGAAACATCTGAGCTAGAATTCTTTTGATTAATTAAATCTTTCCAAGATCCATCTTCATTCAAGCTGACAGTATTAAAATGTGCACCCATTTGTCTCCCAGCTGACATAGGTTCTTCATTTATATCTGTGTTTGCATATAAACCAGAAAACAATTGCTTTGGAGTTAACTCATTTATAGCCATCATGAAGGTTTGATCTCGATAATAACCAGATCTAAAATCGCCATTTTGAAAAACTTTTGCTAAAGCTATTTGAGGAAGTTCCTTTCCATCTCCAAATATTCCAAATTTTGCTTTTCCATTCAAAACCTCTCTTCTTCCAAGTAAACTGGCTTCTCTACTAGTAATTATAAGCTTATAATCCTTTAAAATTTGATCTTTAAAGGATTCAAAGGATATTTCTTTTTTAAGATCTAGATCGCTTTGCATAATAAATAAGGGGGTTAAATTTAAGAAAAATAGAATTTTTTTCCTAAATAATTAGAACCATCTTCTTGTAAATAACCCTGAAACTGTATTTGGATCAAAAGTAATTTTAAATCTAATTTTATCAGAATAATTAGATTGTTTTAGTTCATTTCCTAAACTTGAATAAAAAGGGAAATATAATTCGAAATAATCTGTAAGAATATTTAATCTTATACCTGAATCATAGGCTGTTTTAATATTTTTATTTTTATTTTTTATAAAAGCTAGATCATAATAACCTTCAATCCATTGCCATAATGTAATTCCAGAATTAAAGGATATTATCCAATCATTTGAATATGCAGGATCAACCTTTGATTTAAATGCACCCTCTGAAGTAATAAATTGTTGACTGTAAAAACCTGTAGTTTCTGATCTGCCAAGTAAATTATAATTGAACATATAATCTCTAGCTCTATAGGTTGAAAAACTAAAATAATCATCATCAGTTGAATTATATAAAAATTTTCCTATAAATAGTCTAAAATTATACTGTCTATTGTCTTTATAATAATTTCTAAACATTCCAGTAAATGAAGATTTTACAAAAGATTCATTGATCTGTAAATCAGAATTTAAAGTAAAGCCTTTTCCTCCATTTGAGTTAGTTAAGATGTATTTTGTGTTAAAAATATTATAGTTTGGATATTTTTGTTGATCAATGTTTTCTTCCCTGTAGATGCTTACATATCTAAAATTCAAAAATTGTCTAAAATTTGATCTTAAATCAGAATTTCTAAAAGTAAATGTTATTGAGGGAAAAAAACTTGTATAAGAAAGGTTTTCTTTATAATGGAAAGTTGAAGCACTTATAAAATATTGTGTACTAAACAGTTTTTTATCTTCATTATATTTTGTGTATTTCATATTCATACTTCCCAAAATATTTTTTTGTTTTGAAGAGTAAAATGGTTTAACCTTATAAGTAAATGGTTTTTTTATTAAAGTTATGTTTGTCAAAGTTAAACCAGGCATAAGACCATCATATAAGTTGTAACCTAACAATGGAATATAGTTTAGTTGTTTATGATAAGTGCTTTCAAAATCATTAAATAAAATTAATTTAAAGGGTTTTTTATATTTTTTAAATGATGCTAAATTATTTCTATAATTTCTTTCAGTAATATACTTGTTTTTATTTATTTCAATAAAATCATACAGATTTGATTTATAATAAATTACACTATCTTTTTTATTAAGAACAATCCAATCTTCTTTTAATATTTTTTTATCTTTTATTAGAGATAATTGAATTGGTAAATCAGAACTAGAATCATAAAAATTAGATAATTTAAAATATGTTAATTTATTTGATTCGTTTATTTTCTTAATTGTAAAATCTTTGAATGTATTTCTTTTTAAAAAATCATTAAAAAACCAACTAAAATTATTAGTAGAATTTTTTTCTATAATTTTTTGCAAACTAATAGATTCGTTATTTATTAAGTTATTTTTTTTATAATATTCTTTTATTGAATTGTTGATCATTTTTTTATTGGATGTTTTTGACAACATTTTTATTCCTAAACCTGCTTTGTATGGATTAATAATTTTTTGATTTATTCTTGTTAATGAGTCTAGTGATAAATCTATAGGTTGATTAATATTTCTGCTAGAAATAATATTCTCAAACAAACGATATTGTTCATTGAAAGAATATTTAGCATAATTTCTATTTTTCAATATTTTTAAATCACCATATTTTCCTATTAATTTTAATTCAGGATAATGCAGTTCTATATATTCCATTAATAGGTAAATTACAATTCCTTCCGTTTCCCAATAATTTTTTCTTTTATGCATTAAAATAGATTCCTCTAAATAGGTATGTAAAAATTCTTTTAAAAAATTAAACTCAAAAAGAAATGATTGATTAAAGGGACTTATAATTTTTGGAAGATTATTAATTCCATATATTGGCCTTCTGGATTGGTTTTTTTTAGAAATAACCATTTTTTTAAATGGATAATTGCCAATTTTTTTTTCAGTATAATTTAATATTTTAGTTATAATGGAATCTTTATTAATAATTTTATTATTAACATTATTTAATGGTATTCTATTTCCTGTTTTATTATCAACAAATGAAAATATTTTATTTACAAGTGAATCGGCTTTGTCCTCATAATTGTCAATGTCAGAATAAATTTTAATGTCATTAATTTCATATTTAATATAATTAGATTTTTTAGTTAGGATTAGATTTGAATTTTTTCTTATCTCCTTTGAAGAGACAAAGTTTTTTAAATTTAATTTCTCATTAAATTTAAGTGGAGTTATATCAGAAATTAAATGGTATTCATTGGGAAAATTAATATTAAATTTAAAATATGCACGATCATGAGTAAGATCGTTTAAATCTAAATTACTTTCTTCAATCCACTTTTTATCCTTGATTTTAGCAAATGTTAAATACCAGTCTCTAATATTAATCTCATCAGATCTATTAATTCCATATCCTGTAAAAGTATCATCAGGAATGATTATTTCATAATTTATATCAAAACTAATAGAATCACCTTTTTTTAACGGTTTAAAAAGATTTATTTTAATTAGATCTATATTATTTATAAGTCTTGAAAAATTCAAATTATTATTATTCTGAGATATTTTTTTTATTAATGTATAACCTCTTTGATTTTTTGTAGATCTTTGAAAAGCTAAAGCATATTCCTCAGAAAGCCTATATCCTAAATTTGTATTTGAATTTGAGTAGGAGTGAGCCCAATCATTTAATATCAAGTGATTTAGTTCGACATCATAATTATTATAAAAAAGTAATTTTTGAGATATACTAATTTTTTTATTTTCAATATCAAAATCAGCATTTATAATATATTCATTCACCTGTGAGTTAATCGAAATTGATGATAATATTATTGCAGATAAAATGAAGAATCTCATGAAAGAAACTTTAGTTGATCAAAAATTAGGTCTTATTGATTTTTTATTATAGAAATCAGAAAGAATTTTAATTACGTCATCAGAATTATCAACAATTGAAATAAGATTCAATTCTTTGGGGGATATATAATTATATTTTATTACTAATTCATCTTTTATCCACTCATAACATTTGTTCCAAAATTCCGATCCAACTAAAATAATGGGAAATCTTTCTGCTTTCTTTGTCTGAATTAATGTGATTGCTTCAAAAAGTTCATCAAGTGTACCAAAACCCCCAGGCATAACAACAAAACCCTGAGAATATTTCATAAACATAACTTTTCTAACAAAGAAATAATCAAAATCAAGAGATTTATCTTCATCTATATAAGAATTATCATGCTGTTCAAATGGGAGTTCAATATTCAAACCTACTGAAGAACCTAAGGCTTCCTTAGCACCTTTATTTGCTGCCTCCATAATTCCAGGACCTCCACCAGTTATAACACCAAATCCAAGGTCAACAATCTTTTTTGCAATTTCAGTTGTTAATTTATAGTAATTATCATCGGAATTTGTTCTTGCAGACCCAAAAATTGATACACAGGGGCCTATTTTACTCATTTTTTCATATCCATCAACAAATTCTCCCATAATCTTAAAAACAGACCAAGAATCATTTGTTTTAATTTCATTCCAGTTTTTTAAGTCCTTTCTGTGCATATATTTAGATCGAAGTTAGTTCTTTTTTTAAATATTTTGATGTAGGATTTTTTAAGTTTTTAATTAATTCTTCTGGACTTCCATTAAAAATAATTTCTCCACCATATTTACCGCCATTTGGACCGATTTCAATAATATAATCGACAGTTTTAATTACATCCATATTGTGTTCTATAATTATAATTGAATTACCCTTATTTGCTAATTTATTAATCATTTCTAAAAGAACTTTTATATCTTGAAAATGAAGACCTGTGGTGGGTTCATCTAATATGTATAATGTATTTCCAGTATCCTTCTTAGATAATTCAGTCGCAAGTTTAATTCTCTGAGCTTCTCCTCCAGATAAAGTGGTGGACTGTTGACCCAATGTAATGTAACCAAGACCTACATCCCTAATAGTTGTTAATTTTCTCAAAATCTTAGGAAAATTATTAAAAAATGTACATGCTTCATTAATAGTCATATTAAGAACATCAGAAATTGATTTTCCCTTATATCTTATTTCAAGTGTTTCTCTATTAAATCTCTTCCCATTACAATTATCACAATTAATATAGACATCAGGAAGAAAATTCATTTCTATTTTTTTTAAACCTGCACCTTGGCAAGTTTCACATCTTCCTCCAATAACATTAAAACTAAATCTTCCAGGTTTATATCCTCTAATTAAAGATTCAGGTGTCATTGTAAATAATGTTCTAATATCGCTGTAAACACCAGTATAAGTAGCTGGATTGCTACGAGGAGTTCTACCAATTGGAGATTGATTTATCTCAATAACTTTGTCAATGTATTCAATACCTGTAATTTTTTTATATGGTAGTGGTTCTTTAACTCCATTAAAAAAATAATTATTTAATATTGGATACAATGTTTCATTAATAAGAGTTGATTTACCACTTCCTGAAACACCTGTTATGCCAATAATCATTCCAAGAGGGAACTCGACATCAACATTTTTTAGATTATTTCCAGTACATCCAGTAATATTTAATTTTTTTTCAGATTTCTGACGTCTTTTTTTAGGAACTTCAATTCTTTTTAATCCATTTAAATATTGTGATGTTAGAGTTTTCTTTTTTGTCATTTTCTCAAATGATCCTTCAAAAATTATTTCACCACCATTTTTACCTGCATTTGGTCCAATATCAATTATATGATCTGATTTTTCCATAATTTCCTTATCATGCTCAACAACAATTATAGAATTTCCAATGTCTCTTAAACCCTTCAAAGATTCAATTAGTTTTGAATTATCTCTTTGGTGAAGACCAATGCTTGGTTCATCTAAAATATATAACACTCCAACTAATTGAGATCCAATTTGAGTTGCTAACCTTATTCTTTGTGATTCTCCACCAGAAAGTGATTTGGATGGTCTATTTAATGATAAATAATCTAGTCCAACATTTAGTAAAAATTCTAGTCTTTTATTTAATTCTTTAATAATTTCAGAGGCTATTATTTTTTTTCTTTTATTGAGTTTTGATTCAATTTTAGAAAACCAATCTTTTAAAACAATAATATCCATTTTAGACAAATCTGAAATATTCTTTGAGTCTATATAAAAATGCATAGATTCTCTGTTGAGCCTAGATCCTAAACAAGTTGAACATTCAACTTTGTCCATGAATCCTTTTGCCCATCTTTTTATTCTAGATGAATAGTTTTCATTATATTGATTTTCAATAAAAGGAATAATCCCTTCAAAATCAATTTCATATTTTCTGGTTAGACCTAAAGTCTTTGATTCAACTGAAAAAGTTTCATTACCTCCATATAAAATTATTTCAAATGCATCTTTAGGAATATTTTTAATTGGATCCTTTAAACTAAAATTGTATCTATCAGAAATTGTATTAAGTTGCTTAAAAATCCAAGAGTTTTTATAAGTTCCAATAGGAATAATTCCTCCTGAATATATTGATATGTTTTTGTCTGGAATAATACTTTCGATATTGATTTTATTTACAGATCCAAGGCCATTACATTTATTACACATTCCTTTGGGTGAATTAAATGAAAATGAATTTGGCTCAGGTTTTTCATAAGAAATTCCACTTTCAGGGCAAACTAGATTTCGACTAAGATATTTTGTCTTATTATCGTCTTCGTTTATTAAAATAATAGACTCATTTCCATGATATAATGCAGTTAATATGCTTTCTTTTAATCTTTTTAAAGAAGATGAATTATTGTCTACTAAAATTCTATCAATAACTATTTCAATATCATGTATTTTGTATCTGTCTAGTTTTAAATTAGAAACAAGATCTTTAATTTCTCCATCAATTCTAACTTTTAAAAATCCTTGTTTTCTAATTGTTACAAATAATTCTCTATAATGTCCTTTTCTAGATTTTACTACAGGAGATAAAATTGTTATTTTTTTATTAAAATAATTTTTTATTATTAATTCAATTATTTCTTCATCATTATAACTTACCATTTTTTTATTAGAAATATAGCTGTAAGCATCGCCTATTCTTGAATAAAGTAGTCTTAAATAATCATAAATTTCAGTTATTGTTCCAACAGTAGATCTGGGATTTTTTGATGTTGTCTTTTGCTCAATTGCAATTACTGGAGATAATCCATCTATTTTATCAACATCAGGTCTTTCTAAACCTCCTATAAAATTTCTAGCATATGCTGAAAAAGTTTCTATATATCTTCTTTGTCCTTCCGCATAAATTGTATCAAAAGCTAAAGATGATTTTCCACTTCCAGAAATTCCAGTAATTACAACAAGTTTATTTCTTGGAATATTTAAATCAATATTTTTTAGATTGTGAACTTTTGCGCCATTGATTGAAATTACATCATTCATTTAAAAAAAAATCAATCACGCAAATTACAATTTTTAAACTAGATTTAAGTAGTATGTAGAACTAAAATCCTACTGATTTATCATCTCCTCTTTTATCTGCCGCTCCAAATATAATTCCATCTTCATTAACATATATAGCATCAACTCTTCCAATTGAATTAGGATAATCATTAAAATAATAACCTTTTTCAATTAACAACTGCTTGTCTTTGTTGATTATGGCATTTGGTTCATAATGGATTAAGTCAGGTAACCAAATATGATAAAACCTTGGAGAATTTACAGCTTTATTAATATTAAAATTAAAATCTTCAAAGTTTAATATAGTCTGTAAAACAGATGTAATAATTGTTGGACCCCCTGGACTTCCTAAAACCAAATGTAATTTGTTATTTTTTTCAACAATAGTAGGAGTCATAGAGCTTAACATTCTTTTATTGGGTTCGATAGAATTTATTTCTCCACCTGTTAAGCCAAACATATTTGGGGAACCTGGTTTAATAGAAAAATCATCCATCTCATTATTTAAAAAAAATCCTAATTTAGGTGGAAAGATTTTAGAACCATAATTTCCATTCAAAGTTGTAGTAACTGAGACTGCATTTCCAAATCCGTCTACTATCGAATAATGGGTGGTTTCTTCACTTTCTCTAAAATTAATTTCACCAGGAGATATAGTTTCTGATTTAGTAGAACTTTCAAAAGAGAAATTATTCATTCTGTCTTCTAAATAAATATTTGAAAGGAGTGTATCAGTAGGGATATGATTAAAGTCAGGATCTCCGAGATATTTACTTCTATCTGCAAATGCGCGACGTTCAGCTTCAACCAACAATTGAATATATTTAGTTTTGTTATGGTTAAATTGTGAAATTTTGAAAGGCTCAATCATTTTAAAAATTTGCCCCAAAACAATTCCGCCAGAGGAGGGAGGACCCATTGAAATTATATTAAGATCTTTATACTTAAAAGTAATTGGCTTTCTCCATTTTGCTGTATAATTTTCAAAATCTTCCTTCTTTAAAATACCATTTCTTTCATTAACATAATTAATTATCTCTTTACTTATGGACCCTTCATAAAATTCATTTCTTCCATTTTTTAAAATCAATTTTAAAGATTTTGATAAAGATTTATTAACAAACAAATCACCTTCTTTAAAATTCTTATTAAATAGAAATAATGAATCATTAATAGAATTAATTAAATTCTTTGAAGAATTTAGTGAATTTGCTTGTCTTTTAGTTAGATGAAAACCCTCTTCAGCAAGTTTAATTGCTGGAGCAAATAGTGTTTCTAAGGGTAATGATCCAAATTTATTATAAACCTCAAATAATCCAGCAACAGTTCCTGGTATTCCAATAGCTAAAGCTCCGTTAATACTTAATCCATTTATTTCATTTCCATTTTCATCTAAGTACATATCCTTAGTTGAAAGACTTGGAGATTTTTCTCTGAAATCCAATGAACCTATTGAATTATCAGATAATCTATATACCATAAATCCACCTCCACCCAAATTACCCGCATTTGGATAAACTACTGATAAAGCTAAATCTGTAGCAATCATTGCATCAAATGCATTGCCGCCAAGTTTTAATATACTTAAACCTGCCTGTGAAGCTTCAATTTTTGCAGAAACAACAACTCCATTTTTATAACCATTTTCATTATTATTATTATTACATGAAAAAAGTATTACTGATAATAAAATTAAAGGAGATATGTTTTTAAAATACATATTTAAAATTTTTATAAATGTAAGTTAAAAAGTTATTCTAATTGTATATTTGTTTTATGACATTAATTAAATCAATTTCAGGTATAAGAGGAACTATTGGTGGAAAGCCAGGTGAAAGTTTATCTCCAATTGATGCTGTCAAATTTGGTTGTGCATATGGAACATGGATTAAAAACAACTCAAATGATTCTAATATTTCAGTAGTTATAGGTAGAGATGCAAGAATTTCAGGTGAAATGATCCAAAATTTAGTTCAAAATTCACTTGTATCGTTAGGAATAAATGTTATTGATTTAGGATTATCAACTACTCCAACTGTAGAATTAATGGTTAAGAAATACAATGCTAATGGTGGAATTGTTATTACTGCTAGTCATAATCCATCTAATTGGAATGCTTTAAAATTATTAGATAAAAATGGAGAGTTTTTAAATAATAAATCAGGACAAGAAATTATTAAAATTTCTGAATCTAATTCTTATTTATTTTCTAAGATTATTGATTTAGGTAAAATTTCTAAAAAAAAAGACTCCATGTCTATACATATAAATTCAATTCTTAATCTAGATATTGTCAATACTGATTTAATTAAAAAGTCAAGGCTTAAAGTAGTTGTTGATGGCGTAAATTCCACTGGAGGAATAATTGTCCCAATGTTATTGAATGAATTAAATATAAATTTTAAAACAATTTATTGTGATCCAAGTGGAGATTTTAATCATAATCCCGAACCACTTAAGAAAAACCTAAAAGATTTATGTAAAAAAGTCTTGGATGAAAAGGCAGATTTAGGAATAGCTGTTGATCCAGATGTAGACAGACTTGTTTTTATTTGTGAAAATGGTGAAGTATTTGGGGAAGAAAATACTTTAGTGGCATGTGCTGACTATGTTTTAAGTAAAAACCCTGGTCCAACTGTATCAAATCTATCATCAACAAGAGCTTTAAATGATATTACAAAATCATATAATCAATCTTACTATTCTTGTGCTGTTGGAGAAGTTAATGTAGTTGCTAAAATGAAATCTAAACATGCAGTAATAGGAGGAGAAGGAAATGGAGGAGTTATTTATCCTAAAAGTCACTATGGAAGAGATGCAATAGTTGGAATAGGATTATTTCTTTCTCTTTTGTGTGAAAGAAAAATTAAGGTAAGTGAGTTGCTTTCTAAATATCCAAAATATTACATGACTAAAGAAAAAATTACAATATCAGGAAAAAACAACTTAGATTTTATATTAACAGAAATGTCTAAAAAATATAAGAATGAAGACATCAGTGTAATTGATGGTTTAAAAATTGATTTTAAAGATAGCTGGATACACTTGAGGAAATCTAACACAGAACCTATAATTAGAATCTATAGCGAAGCTAAAACACAAGAAAAAAGTTTAGATCTAGTTAATAAATTTCAAACAGAAATTAATTCCCTAATAAAATAAAAAAATCCTACTTTTTTTATTAAAATAAACTCTTTTTTACTATTTTAATATACCCTAAATCATAGTTATGAAAAAAATATTTTTTACATCCCTTCTAATTTGTTTTATTATTAAGCTAAATGCTCAAGATAAAGCTATTGTTTCGGATCTTGATGGACTTACTTTGAATATTGGTGATACATATATTCCAAGCACTTATGTTTCAGATGCTAATGGAGTTAAATCTGATTGTCAGAACATTATCTATTATAATAAAAAAGGTGTTTTTAGTTCTGCTAATTCAATCTCAGTTGATTCTCAAAATGGTACTATAAAAGCAAATGAACCCGGAAATCATGAAGTTGTTGCAATATGTATTGGAGATGGAGGTAAAAGACATAGTAAAACTTTTGAAGTTTTTGTCAATTATCCAAAAATTAATAAAGTTGAGTTAAAACTAGATAAAAATTTAGTGTATGAAGGAAATTATATTCCTCTCATTTACGAAATAACAGATGAATTAGATGTTAAAAGAGTAATTGATTATTGGAGTACAGATATTGCATCTAAGTATTTTTCAAATATTAGTTTTTCTCTAAAAGCACAAAATGATAAAATCAATATTGATAAATCAAACAATATTCTTGCTGTTAGAGTTGGAGTTTCAACAATTGAAGCTAATATTGATGGAGTTACTGGAAGTATTGATGTAAAAATTTTAAAAAATCCCACTTCAAAAATTGAATTAGTTTCTAATAATGATAATGTTAAAACTGGTGACGTAATTCAATTTAACACAATAGCTTATGATAAAAAGGGTAAAATTTTAAATGATTTACCTGTTAATTTTTCATTCACTGGAAAATCATTTGATAAAAGTAATACTGCATCAGGATTAATATTGCAAGATGGAAGATTTGTTGGTGATGTTGCTGGGAAATATATTATTTCAGCAAGAATTGGTAACATAACTTCTTCAAAAGTTGTAAATATTTTTGAAAGAGATGTAAAAAGAGAAGTTAAAACCATAGGAACTGGACTAGTTAATGATAAACACACCTCTGATTTTTGGGTTTTTGAAGGTGTTGATGGAAATGATTACGCTGTGACCGGAACTTGGGGAGCAGATGGAACATCTTATTTTTGGGATGTAACATCACCTTCTAACATAAAGAAAATTGACAGTGTTCAGGTTGATGCAAGGACAGTTAATGACGTAAAAGTCTCAGCAGATGGAAAAATCTGTATAATTAGTAGAGAAGGTGCCTCAAACAGAAAAAATGGCATCATAATTATAGATGTTTCAAACCCATATGATGTTAAAATAATTTCTGAGTATACAAAAAATTTAACAGGAGGAGTTCATAATGTTTTTATATATGAAGATCATGTTTATGCATTGAGTAATGGACAAAAATATTATATAATAAATATTGAAGATCCAAAGAATCCATATGAGGTAGGTATGTTTGAAATTGGAAAAGAAGGTCAATCTATTCATGATGTCTGGATTGAAGACGGAATTGCTTATTCTTCAAACTGGAGAGATGGGGTTTACTTAGTTGATATAGGTAATGGTATTGTTGGAGGTTCAACATCTAAACCTATCGCTTTTGGTAACTACACATACGATAGTGGTGCAAATCATGCTGCTTTTCCATTTAAAAGCAAATCTACTGGAAAATTTTATACAGTACTTGGCGATGAAATTTTTCCAAATGGTGTAAATCCAAATGGTTTAAATGAAACTGCAGGATTTCTTCACTTTGTTGATTTTAGTGACTTAAATAATCCCAAAGAAGTTGCTAGATATGAACTTCCTGGTCATGGATCACATAATTATTGGATTGAAGATGATATACTATATGTAGCTATGTATTCTGGAGGGGTAAGAGTTGTAGATATAAGTGGAGACTTATTGGGAGATTTATATAAGCAGGGAAGAGAGATTGGTTATATCTTGCCAAGTAGTCCTAAAGGCTATATTGCAAATGCTACTATGGTTTGGGGAGCACAACTTTATAAAGGTCATGTTTTTTATTCAGATTTTAATACTGGAATTGGAGCTGCTAAAGTTGCAAAAGTAAAACCAGATAATTCAAAAACAAACCAACATTTAGTAGATTAATGAGATTATTCATATTAGTTTTTTTCTTTTTTGGATATATTCATGCCCAAAGTTATTTTGTTTATGTCGCAGCTGAATCTGATGATACAGTTTCTCTAATCAGATTTGCTAACAATAAAGCTGAGGAAATTGAAAGAATTGATGTTGGATTATTACCCACTGAAATAGAGGGTCCTCATGGAATAACTGTTGACCCTAATGGTAAATACTGGTATTTATCTTTAGCACATGGGAATCCTTATGGGAAGCTAATTAAATACTCAACAGAAAACAATGAACTAATTAATCAAACCGATTTAGGATTATTTCCTGCATCAATGCAGATTTCGACAGTAACTGGATTATTATATTGTGTTAATTTCAATCTTCATGGTGAAATGAAGCCAAGTAGTGTTTCTGTTGTTGATCCAGAAACAATGACTGAAATAAAAAGAATTAAAACTGGTACGATGCCTCACGGATCCAGATTATCCTCTGATGGTTTAAAACAATATTCTGTTACTATGATGTCATCTGAACTTTATGAAATTGATGCAATAAGTTTGAAAGTTTCTAGAAAACTAAGTTTAGACAATAAGATTAAAATGGATATGAATAAATCCATGGATAAAAAAATGAAGATGATGAAAGAAATGAGTCACTCTAAAGTTAAACCCACTTGGGTAATTCCTCACCCATCAAAAAACATTGCTTACATCGCTGGAAATGGGTCAAATGAGATAATTGAAGTAGATTTGATAAACTGGAAAATTAGTAATAGAATTTCAACTGGTAAAGGCCCTTATAATGTTGAAATTTCTCCAGATGGCAAATTCCTAATTGCTACTTTAAAAGGCGAGGGTAGTACTGCTATTTTTGATTTAGAAAATAATTTAAAATCTAAAACAATTAAAAATTCAACCAGTGTCTCACATGGAATTGCAATTTCTTCAGATAGCAAATATGCTTTTATCTCTGTTGAGGGTATAGGAGGAGAAGCCGGAGTAGTAGATATAATTAGTCTTAAAAATTTAAAAAAAGTTTCTTCAGTAAACATTGGTAAACAAGCAGGAGGGATTGCATTTTGGAGAATGGAAAAAAAATAAGAATTTACTAATCTGTTGGAGCTTTATCTTTATGCTTAAATCTATTATGTGTCCAAAAATATAATTCAGGACATTCTTTAATTTGTTTTTCAACTTTTGAAAGATATGTATCTGTAATTTCAAAATCCTTGTGTTCATTTGGAAATTCTGAAATCATTTCAACAAAAATCTTATAATATCCTCTTTTAATTTTTTTCATTTGAGCAAATGCTACAGGTATATCATGCTCTTTTGCTATTCTTTCAGAACCAGTAAAGACTGGAACTTTTATACCGAGAAATTCTTTCCAATAAGTTATTGATCTTATTTGGGCAGATTGATCTGCTGCCATGCCATAAAGAAAAAGTTTATTTTCTTTAATTTGATTCTTTATGTATTGCGAAGTTTCATATCGAGAAATAAGTCTAGCACCATGTTTCAATCTTATTTTTTTAACTAGATTATCTAAATATTTATTTGATAAAGGAGTATAAACTGCAAAAGGATGATGGGGTACGTGATATCCAATAGACATAAAATATTCAAAACCACCATGATGACCAACCATCAATATTACATTTTTATTCTTTTTTGCTAATTCATTAATAATTTCTTTGTTCTCTAAAACAAATCTTTTTTGAATCTCCTTTGAGGATATTGTAAAAAACTTAAACATTTCAAAAAAAACATCTGTTATATGTCTATAAAATTTTTTTTCTATCTCAATAAGTTCCTTTTTTGAATTTGAAATTTTTGAAACTTTTAAATTAAATCTAACTATTCTCCTTCTATATCTAAAAATATAGTAAAGAAGATAATATGTAATATCAGAACAGAAATATAATATTCTAAAAGGAAGATAAGAAATAGTTAAAATTATTGGATAAATTATTAAATATGCAACTAATTTCATTTATGTAAATATATTCAATTATATCTGGTATTTCTTATTTTATCAGGTTATATTTAAACAAAAAAAACATTTATACATTCTTAATAATTTTAGCGACAGTTTTTGTTTCTTTAAAAGGCTTTAAAGATCAGGTTTTTTTTAATAAATATAAATTTGAAGTAAAGTCAATTTTAAAGGGAGATAAAATAAGAATGTTCTCTTCTGGTTTTTTACATGTAGACTATAACCATCTTTTTTTAAATCTTTTTACTTTATATATTTTTTCTAATCAAGTAATTGGAAGAGTAGGTGCAATCAACTATTTAATTATATATATAATAAGTCTTTATATTGGAAATTATTTTTCATTAAAATTTCATAAAAAAGAACCTTTTTATTCGGCTGTAGGTGCAAGTGGGGCTGTAACTGGAATAGTTTATTCTTCAATAATACTTTACCCAGAAATGAAACTTATAATGCTTTTTTTTCCTATTCCTTTACCTGCATATATTTTTGGAATTGCTTATTTATTATATAGTATTTATGGAATGAATAAAAATTTAGGAAATATTGGTCATACTGCTCATTTTGGAGGAGCAATCGCAGGACTATGTATGACTATTATTATAAAACCTCAGATTGTTAATGAAAATTTTTGGATTATAATTTTAATGATTTCACCTATAGTTCTGTATCTGTATAATTTAAAGAAAAAGATATTTTAAAACTATTTAGACAGCAAAACTGAAATCCTTTTATCTAATTCTGAACCTTTAACATCAATTCCGATAATTTTTTTATCCGAATTTAAAAGATATGATGTAGGCATCTTTGTTATATTATAAAGTCGAGCAATTGGTTCATTCCAAAATTTAATATGAGAAATGTGAACCCAATCAGTTAATTTATCTTCATTTATAGCATTTTCCCATGATTCTTTATCTCTATCCAAAGAAATTCCTATAATTTGAAATTGATCAGTAGTATATTTTGTATTTAAAGCAACTAAATCAGGGTTTTCAACTCTACATGGAAGGCACCAAGATGCCCAAAAATCTATCATAATAACTTTAGAATTAATATCATCAAATTCTATAGTATTTCCATTTAAATCAGGACCACTAAAATTAGGAGCCAAAGAGCCTATTGACGGAGATTCTTTTTTCTGTCTATTGAATTCTTCTATAACTTTTTTAATTTCTAATGAAGAGGAAGTTTGCTGTATTAGGTTAGTGAAATTTTTAAAAATTTCTTCAGCTTTTAAAGGTTCGATTTCTTGTTGTAGGATCATTCTTTGAAGAATTAATGAAGAAATATAAGAATCATTATTTTTAGTTATAAACATCATTTCATAATCAGTAAGTTTAGATCTCATTTGTTCGAATTGTTGATTCAAATCAGAGATGATCAAAGAATCATTAACAATAGAAGCATTTCTAGCTTCAATTTGAATTTTATTTAATTCTTTATAAAAGTTGTTAGTTTCTTTTAAATATTTATTAAAATCTAAATTAGATTTTGTTCCAGAGATTTTAGAACTTCTTACACTATCTTTGTATATTTTAATCTTAATAGAACCTGGTTCCAAAACAACTGGAATATTTTCTCTTTCATTTTCAAAAAGGACATAGTGCATTTCAGGAACTACAATAGAATCAGAAAAAGAAAATTTTCCTTCAATAACTTCAGTTGAATCAATAGGTGCGGGTCTATTATTTTGACCTACTTTAATTAGATAGACTTTTTTATTATTTGGATGATCAGTAGTTGCCTCAATTGTAAATTTTGAGTTGTTTGAACAACTTAATGAAGTAAAACAAATTAAAAGCAAAAGAAGTATTCTTTTCATAATAAATTATATTTGGATAAATATTGAGCAAATATATAATAATTTAATTCCTTAAATTTTAAAAATAGATGAACTTTAAAAATAAACTGGTTCACGATTTAAAAGCCATTTCAGGAGATAAACATATACTAACTACTCTGTGGAGAAAGGAAAAATATTGTAAGGGATGGCGATACGGAGAAGGAAAAGCATTAGCTGTTGCTAGACCAGGTACATTACTTGAAATTTGGAAGATTTTAAAGATTTGTGTTAAAAAAGACATTATTGTTATTGTGCAAGCTGCTAATACGGGTTTGACAGGGGGATCAACACCATATGGTGATGATTATGATCGTTCTATTGTAATTATAAATACAATGCGAATCGACAATATTCAAATAATAAATAATGGAAAACAAATTATAGGATTAGCTGGAAGTACTTTATATGATTTAGAAAAAAAATTAAAACCATTTAAGAGAGAACCGCATTCAGTAATTGGATCAACATCAATTGGAGCATCTATTGTTGGGGGAGTTTGTAATAACTCAGGTGGATCTTTAGTTCATAGGGGGCCTGCATATACTGAATTAGCATTATATGCTAAGGTAAATACAGAGGGAGAATTAGAATTGGTTAATGAATTGGAGATTAATTTAGGAGAAAATCCAAAGGAAATTTTAAATAATCTACAAAAAGCAAATTATAATGAATCTGATATTATAAAATCTAATAAACTAGCCTCTGATAATAAGTACTCAGAAATTGTTAGAGAAATTGATTCAAATACACCAGCAAGGTTCAATGCTGATAAAAGATTGTTATACAATGCATCGGGAAGTGCTGGAAAAATAGTTGTTTTTGCAGTAAGATTAGACACCTATCCTGAACCACAGAAAAAGCAAGTTTTTTATGTTGGATCCAATAAACCAGATGACTTTTGGCAAATTAGAAGAGATATTCTTAAAACATTTAAATCGCTTCCTAGATTAGGGGATTATGTACATAGAGGGTGTTATGATGCAGCTAAAAAATATAGTAAAGATAATTTTATAGTTATTGAGAGGCTAGGTACAAACTTTCTTCCAACACTTTTTGAGTTAAAAAGATATGTTGATATTATCTCAAGCAAATTGAAGTTTTTTCCTGATTATTTTTCAGATAGATTAATGCAATTTTTAAGTAATTTTTGGCCTAATCATTTGCCTAAAAGAATGGAAAATTTTAGAGATTTATATGAACATCATTGGATTATAGAAATGACAGATGATGGAATTGATGAAGCAAACAAATATTTTAAACAATTTTTTAAAGATAAAAAGGGTGATTATTTTGAATGTAATGAATATGAGGGAAAAAAGGCTATGCTTCATAGGTTTGTTTCTGCAAGTGCAATTGGAAGATATCATGCATTAAATGGAAAAAATTCTGGAGAAATGATGTCTATGGACATTGCTTTTCCAAGGAATGAGAAAGAATGGTTTGAAAAACTTCCCCCTGAAATTGACAAATTAATTGAAGTAAAATTTTACTACGGTCATTTGTTTTGCCACGTTCAACATCAAAATTATATATTAAAAAAAGGAATTGATTCAGAAAAATTAAAAGAAAAACTTTTAAAAATATATGACCAAAGAGGAGCAGAGTACCCGGCAGAACACAATGTTGGTCATGAATATTTTGCTAAACCAATTCTTACTGATTTTTATAAAAAACTGGATCCAAAAAATATTTTTAACCCTGGAATTGGACGTACTAGTAAGTTTAAAAACTGGAAATAATCTTTCGATAATTTTTAATTACCAAAAGTTTTATTGAAAATAAAAAGTTATTTTTGTCAAAATTTTTTTAATGGCAGGTAATACTATTGGACATATTTTTAAGTTAACTACATTTGGAGAATCTCATGGACCTGCAATTGGTGGAGTTATTGATGGATGTCCATCTGGATTAAAAATTGATTTAGATGGGATTGAAAAAGAAATGCAAAGAAGAAAACCTGGTCAGTCAGCTATTGTTACTCAAAGAAAAGAAGAAGATATCGTTACTTTTTACTCTGGCATATTTGAAGGAGAAACTACAGGAACTCCAATTGGTTTTTTAATACATAATAAGGATCAGAAATCTAAAGACTATTCACATATTAAGGATGCATATAGACCTTCTCATGCCGATTTTGTATATGATAAGAAATACTCTAAAAGAGA
>MDSV01020302.1_pt1 | contig 73017 bp, 44 predicted proteins | sample 810851 | NCBI WGS metagenome assembly MDSV01 (sample SAMN05326640, study PRJNA326480) | marine metagenome | isolation source: seawater | place: Atlantic Ocean: North East | collected 2012
GGGGTTATCATTAACAAACACATCCACTGAACGTGAATCAGCGGTGTATTCGCCATAATTTCCATTTAATCCCCAAGCGTTAACTCCAACTCTTGAACCATCTTGCTCAGCGTGATTTAACATATCATAAATTGAACCGATTCTTCCAAAAATTCCGGTAGGGTTGTGTTCCAATGGGTATGCAATAATAGAAGCACCAGGTGCGATGCCTTCCGCCGAAGAGTCCCCAGTTCCGTCTCCGGCCATAGTGATCGCTACATGCGTTCCGTGGCCACCGTTGGTATCGGCCGGACTTGAGTCTAATCCATATTGTGTATAGACTCCAATTACCCTACCTGAGATGTCCGGATGATCTTGATCTATTCCTGTGTCCGTAAACGCGATTCGCTCGCCTGAACCATCTAAACCTAATGTGGAATTTTTTACTTCAGACAATCCAACAATTGCACCAGCAACTGCATTTGTTAAGCGGATTTCATGGGCTTCTTGTGACCATATGATCCTAGAATCTTTAGCTAATAATTCTAAGTTTGGACTTCCCTTTAGTTCACACAAATGCAAGCCACACCAGGCCTCATCTGCTCCCATTGTAACTAAGTCTATGGCAAGTTTCTCTAATGATTCTAATTTTAAATCAGCAGCAGGAATTACAGAAATGTATTTTGTTGAAGAATCTACAGTCTCAGAAATTCTCCATCCCGGCATCATTGAGCCAGCCCACCTAACAGATTCATCTTCTTGAATCTCAAACATATCATCGGGATGTGATAGCCTCACAAGCCAATTCGAAGAGCCTAAATTATCTAAAAGTTGAACGTTGTATGTATCCACAAAATCACTAAATACATCTCCGGTGTGGTGGTGGAGTTGAACAATAGCCATTCCTGTTGAACGGTAATCATTGACATCATCCAAACGAGATTTTGGCCACTCATCAACTAAGGGATCGAAAGATCCTGATTCAAGGTGGATAGAATAGTCTAGCGATTTTAGTGAAGATCTAGTAGTATCCATAGGCTGTATTGAATGCCAATTGGATGCAGCTAAATCACGTTCATCTACATCATTTTGAACAGGATTGTCTACAGCGCTAGAAAGTGGAGCAAGAAGGAATACTGCGAGGATAAACAGTGTCCTTAATTGCGCCATCATACATTATCGGAATGTGCATATGTACTTGAATACAAGCCTCTGCTGAGCCCTATAGGGCTCATTCAAACATTGATGCAATTGCAGCATCTGTCTTTTGCACAGAAACTCTCCAATCCGATTCTGTACCCATTAATGCACGGATGGCATCGATATTTTCTGGAATTACATCGGATTCTTGATGTATTGCTTGGAAATAATACAGGTTGTTTTCAACTAATTTTACTCCATCTTCCCAAACAAAAATCTCGTGGAGATCGCCCCATGTTCGACCCATGTCTCTTGCGAATTCCATTACTTCAGCAGTTGTAGTAATCCCAGTTTCCGCTCCATTCATTATAACGACTCGCGGGGAGTTTCTCCACATTGCAAGAACACTTTCAGTTGTCAAACCATGTCCTTGTGGAAGAGTTGCGACGATTGAATGAACATGCATGATTGTAGTAGGAACGGCAACGGCCAATGAATTGATCTTTATTTCCGGCTTTACAGTCATGACATCAGGTCCATGATGGCTAGGAACCTTTAGTACTGGCTTGATTGCGTTAATTGGTCCTTTTTTGGAGTCTCCAGGATCAGCGGCTCTTCTTATCATTGTACATTCTACAGATAATTCTCCGCAGTGTTCATACAGAGGAACAAGAGTTCTAGACAACCCTGTAGTATTGCAAGAAACCACTCTAGTTCCCTCGACATTCATGTTTGCTGCGTGGTTAGCACAAGATGTGTAAGACATTCCCGTCATTGCATGTTTTTCTCCACCTTGGAAAATCCATTTCACGCCTGCAGTCCGATATTTTGCCTTATTCTCTGCTCCCAATTTACCGGGAGAACAATCGATTACAATATCTGCAACGGAAAGCAAATCAGAAAGTCCCCCATGGCACTCATAGCCTGCAGTTGAAAAGGCTGAAATCTTATCCTCATCATCAAAGGTGCAATACAGCGGATATCCTTTTCTGACGGCCAAATCACAACCAAATGCTGGACGAGTCTTGGTTACTCCTACAATTTCCATGTCATCTTGACAAGCAACTGCATCTGCAACACGCTTCCCAATTGTTCCGTATCCATTGATTGCAACCTTGATTGTCATAACTCTCCCACACTAGGTGCCCTCGCGGACCTCTCATGAACCTTGCTTCGCGTAATTTACCCCTCCAACAGGCAAACTGTTGATGAAAGAGAACATAATCGGAGGGTTGATGGCAACTATTGAAGAGGTCGTTGCGAGTTCTATGAGTATCAACTCAAGATTACCAGCTCAACTCGAAAAAGCTCTGGAGAGAAATATCGTACTAAGAATAGGTTGGACCACTAACGGTGACCCAGTTCCTAAAGATGGAGAGTTGGGTTTGTGCCCGAATCTGCCTGAAGGTTCCAAAGTTAGAAGTCTAGGTTACTTAGGCCCGTTTACTGCATCTTTTGGGCAAGGAGGTTCATTTACTCATCAAGGAGATGTTGGTTCCTTTTTGGGAGCTGGTAATAATGGAAACAAAATAACCTGCGAAAGAACTGCTGAAAATTGTGCAGGATTCGGACAGAAAAGTGGTAGAATAACAATTCTAGACGGAACTGGAGACGATGCCGGTGCTAGAATGAGCGGCGGATTACTGGTAATTAGAGGAGATTCAGGAATCAGAATCGGAGGAGGAATGAGTGGCGGAGACATCGTTGTTCACGGAGATGTTGGAGGCGACCCTGGTGCTGGGATGACTGGAGGTCGAATCATAATCAATGGAAGATGTCCAACTCCGCCTCCTGGTGTTTTATTGAGGACTCTTGAGAAAAATGAAGTTAAGGAAATCAATAAATTGCTAGCAGATGAAGAACTGCAAATCCCTGCTGATGCCGTTTGCTTAGTTCCAGATGGTTCTGCCACTGAGGGCATCATGGCAGATTGTCGTGAAGATCTTTCAGGTATCTCTTTGATGCCAATGACAACTAATCATAATCCGAGTTATTCAACTTGCGATACTGTAGTTCTTTTGGGAGATGAAGATTCCCTAGCACTTCCAATTCCGTTATTACCATACGTCCCAAATGGAGTGGAAGATGATTTGTTCCATCCATGCCTAGTAAGAAATAATCCTAGAGATTGTGATATTGTAATCATCGATTCAGAGAATATTGCAAGCGCTGCACAATTGGTTCAGTCGGCAGCGGGATTTGCAATTGATATGGATTCAATGCCGAGATTAGATAGTGCTGCAATTGATGGAATATTGGTTGCTTTAAGGTGCACAGCACCAGAAAAATCCAAAGTTATGCTGATAAGAGGCATTGGACAAACAGCTTCCCTACATACCGATTCTCAGCATCATGGAGTTGATTGTGCAATTAGTGTTCTAAACGATGGAAGTGGAATTAGTGCTGCTGCGTCTTTACCATTGGTTGGAAGGTCTGTTTCAGCAACCTTGGAAGAGAATTGCAAGGCATCTATGTGGCTTCCATGGTCAGCCACAAGTGAAGATTTAGCAATACTATGTGCATCAAATGTCGCTTTTACAATATGCCCTGCTCCCGATGAAAATATCGCGGGATGGATTGCACAAGTTACATCAGGCCTCTCCGCTCATTTGAACCGATTGGGACTTGCTTCAATTGATTCACTATCACGAGGAAATTTGAGAGCATGTGACCAAGATACGGCCGCTGTAAGTGGCCTGCGGTTGGCAGGATATGACAGGCCTCTACCACACTGGTTCGCAAGGTGATTAAATGCCAACAATCAGTGTTGAACAGTCACTTCTAAGGAAACTGGTAGAGTCCAAGGGAAGGAAACATGACATTGAGGATTTGTCATTTAGACTTCCATTGATGGGTACGGATATAGATTCGTGTGATGATGAAAAATTGGATATCGAGATTTTCCCAGATAGACCTGATTTATTGTCACCTGAAACGCTATTTTATGGTATGATGCCTTTTTTGCATGAATCTCCATCAAATCCAAGATTGTTGGTAAAGCCAGGGACAATATCAATGACTGTGTCTTCGGAATTAGCGCACATTCGACCTGTTATTCTTGGTGCTGTAGTCAAAGGTCTTGACATTGATGACGAGATTATCAAGCGACTAATGGATCACCAAGAAAAACTCCACTTCGCATTAGGAAGAGGAAGAAAGAGAGCATCAATCGGAGTGCATGATTTAGCAACAATTTCACCACCATTTAGGGTAGAAGCAGTAGAACGTGACACATCTTTCATACCTCTAGCAATGGAAAATGAGATGACAATCGATGAAATTCTTTCAGAGCACCCAAAGGGTATTGATTATGCACACTTACTTGAGGGAATGGATAAAGTTCCAATTATTTTCGATTCAAATGATTCAGTATTGTCATTCCCGCCGATTATCAACGGCGACCACACTACAGTTACAACAAAAACTCGTGATTTATTCGTTGATGTTACCGGTTTAGACATACGTGCATGTGAGTCTGCATTGATGCTAATTTGTCTCCAACTTTCAGTGTTAGGTGGAAGAGTTGAATCTGTAAGGGTAACAACTTGTGAAGGCAAAGAATGGAAGTTGGATGGTGAGCCGATTGAACACAGAGTTGAAAGGTCATTAGTTGAAGGAATTCTAGGAAATTCATTTCGAGATGATGAAATTGACAAAGCGATTAGACGAATGGGTGGAATATACAATGGAGAAGAAAAAGAAATTCTTTCAATTTCTATGCCTAGGTGGAGGTTTGATATTCTTCATCCAATAGATTTGGTTGAAGAAGTTGCGATAGGTCACGGCTATGATGACTTGGCTTACGATGTTCCAAAAGCACCACTAACGGCGATCCCAAGAAAAGATGGACAGTTACGCCGTCGAATTCGTGAAGCACTACAAGGTCTAGGATTGATTCAAATTCAATCATTGACACTTTCAAACGACGATGACCAATTCAATTCAGTTGGCTGGCGGCCAGATGGTGAAATAACTAGAATGACTAATCCAATAACTATTGAACATACGATTCTTAGACAGAATATTCTTCCTGGCTTGTTGAGATTACTTGCAGCAAACCGCCATCATGAACTACCACAAGGAATCTATGAATTGGGTAGCGTTATCATCGACCACAAAAATCGCGAACGATTCGCTTTCTTAGTTGCAGAAAATTCTGGAGGGTTCGCAACTCTAAGGGGTAGATTGCAAGCTCTCATGCGGGATTTGGGATGTGACAATTGGTCACTTGCTGCAACAGAAAATGGACCATGGTTGAATGGTCGTGCAGGTGATATAATCGTTAACGGTCTAAAGGTAGGCGAATGTGGCGAAATTGACCCCAATGTTTCAGAAAAATTTGAATTGAGCGTGCCGATGAGTGGTGCCCAAATCGATATTTCATTGCTTGAGAGTGTGCTTTCTGATCCTGTGCACTAACCGAGTTGGATTTTGTTTTCTACAATCTCTACATCTATTGTTTCATACTTGACCGAAATCGACACACTACATGTGCCATCACACAAGTTAATTTGATTCTCAATTAGGTTAATTGTCTCATTTGAATTCCAATAATCCTTATCTTCACTATCGCTGATAATCTTGCAAGGTGAAGGAACAACAAGTTCAGGGTCTTCTAGTGCTGGAAAAGATGCATTCCCAATAGCAGCGATCTGCATAGTCGGATATCTACTCTCATCATCCGTATTGTAGTATGTCAGAAAATTTATCTTGAAAGCCATGTCATCTTTGACCACAACATATACTCCATCATTTGGGTTTACTCTGTGCACAGACATATCATACTCATACCACTCTAATCTTTGAGAGGTATCATTAGACATATCATCAGGTATTTCATTGATTTCAGATAGGCTTGCATCCTCAATAAATTTCCACGTTATTCCTTCTGCTAGATAGATATCTGTCGAGGAGAATTTCATCCAATAATCAGTACTGTTTTTTTCCTGCTGTTGGGATAAATCAAGATAAGTATATGATTCTGAATCTGTAGCGTCAACTTCTGTTGTAAATGTAGAACCGTCAGCACCTAATCGAGGGATTACCTTACTGTCTGGTGATTCAATGTTTGATTGAGATCCAAAAGAGCAGCCATAATTTGTGTCATCAATGATTAGATTGATTTCAAGAGAAGACCAAGCGAGGTCTTCCGCTCCATCTTCAAAACTTAGGCTGACAAGTTGGTTATCATCACGTGAATCAGATACTGAGTCCTTGGTACTTACCTCAATGACATTTGACGTACCTAATTCTGAATCATATGATACAACAAGGTAGGTCCAAACTGCCGCTACAACAATAAGTAAAATTACAGTTGTAGCGGCCAGATTTTTCCATCTCATACAACGTCACAATTCTTCTTCATAGCGCTTTCTTGCAAACAGAACTGCTCCTAGTGTTGCGAGAAGGGCAGTTGCTCCTATGAAGCCAGGTGTATTATTGTCTTTCTTCTCTTCCTTTTCAGGAGTTGCTGGTTCAGGAGATCCTTCACCAACTGTGATCTTTCCAAACATTTCCATAGCAATATGAGGTTCACAAGCGTAGTAGAAGGTTGTGTCTTCCGTGAATGTGTGATTGAAACTCACAGTGGTTGATTGTGGCCCAGAGTAGATTCCATTGTTAACGTATGTAGTAGATTTTAATCCGTCAACTTCCTTTACATTGTGTTCCATACTTTCGTCTGTCCATTGCCAGCATACAGTATCGCCTACGTTAATAGTTGCAGACATAGGTGAGAATCCGTATCCGTCGGATGTAATACCCACAACTAAGTCACAATCGTCCTCAGGAGTATCTACAACATCTGCCGGCGGCATCAAAACCTTGTCGATGACGTGGACTACACCATTTGAAGCCAGAACATCTGCAGAAACGACATTTGCGTCGTTTACCATTACACCGTCTGCGCTTACAGTAAAGGTGAGAGAATCGGTGTTAACTGCTGTTGCAGTCATTCCGTCGGTTAGATCGGTGGACATAACCGCTCCAGGGACTACGTGGTAGGTTAGAATGTCAACTAGTGCTGCTATCTCTTCGTCAGTATCAAAGGTGGACAGGTCAATTCCTTCTGCAGTGAAAGCATCGTCAGTTGGTGCGAAAACAGTGAACGGTCCATCACCCTGTAGGGTTGTGACTAAGTCTGCTTGGGCTAATGCGGCAACTAGTGCTGTGTGAATTCCTGTGCTTGTGGCTACTGTAGGAATATCTATCAAATCTGATGGTGGCATCAACACCTTGTCGATGACATGGACTACACCATTTGATGCCAAGACATCTGCTGAAGTGACATTTGCATCGTTTACCATAACGCCATCTGAGCCTACAGTAAACGTTAGAGAATCGTTGTTAACTGCTGTTGCTGTCATTCCGTCGGTTAGATCGGTGGACATAACCGCTCCAGGGACTACGTGGTAGGTTAGAATGTCAACTAAGGTTGCGTTTTCTTCATCGGTATCAAAGGTAGAAAGATCAATACCTGCTGCTGCGAAAGCATCATCGGTCGGTGCGAATACAGTGAACGGTCCGTCACCTTGTAGGTTTGTGACTAAGTCTGCTTGGGCCAATGCTGCAACTAGTGCTGTGTGAATACCTGTGCTTGTTGCTACTGTTGGGATATCGACTAATTCAACTGGTGCAGTGAGTGTAAAGTCGCTCACCATGCTTGAGTGTACAGTGCAGAAATAACTGAGAGTGTCTTCAACGGTGAACCCATCTCTGAAGAACAGAGTGAATGATTCGTCGTTTGAAATTCCAGTTGTGCTGGTTCCGTCCCCTGCGATAATCAGATTGTCGCTAGAATCTGTGTTGTAACCAGAGTCTCCGACGTAGAATGGGTGGGTCGAGGGATTTGACAGCCTTTGGAATTTGTAATTCTTTGATATGTCAATTTCAGTGACTGGGGTGGTACCTGCATCATCTGAGTAGAACTGGAAGTATGGAGAGTTCATTGAACCGTCGCTGACATAGACGTCAACTGGTGGCATTAGGACTTTGTCTATCACGTGTATCACTCCGTTGGAGGTAAGCACATCAGGAGAGGTCACTACGGCATCATTAACCTTGACTTCTGAGGCACCAACAGTGAACGACAATTTGTCGCCGTTTAGTGCATCAGTTGTAGCGGCATCAGCAAGATCGGTTGACATGACACTTCCAGAAACTACGTGGTATGTTAGAATGTCAACCAATGTTTGATTTTCTGCATCTGTATCAAAGTCTGTTAAGTCTATACCTGCATCAGCGAATGCTTGGTCAGTTGGAGCAAATACCGTGAACGGACCGTCACCGGATAAAGTTTCGACAAGACCTGCATGCGAAAGGGCAGCAACTAGCGAGTCGTGCACACCAGTTTCTGCTGCATTCGTTGGTATATCTTTTGTTTCATCTGCTGATACGGATACCGGTATTGCGGTTAAAATCAACAAGGCAATTAATGTGGTTGCGAGTTTTCTCTGCATTGCGCCGTAACGACAAGGATTAGTATATACCATTTTGTTTCAAAACATATTCATAATTCGCTAGCCGTAACATGAATCCGGTCCATTATTATGTGTGATGCCTTAGAATTGCTATGCGCCGAGTAACTACCATACTGCTCGTGCTGTTAATGTTGCCTGCATATACTACAAGTGCGACAGAAGAGCCATTCAATTTCTTTATCGAGCAGGAAATAGTAATTCATCCAGACGAAACCATTCAATTTAGAATAGCATGGCAGAACATCGCTAGTTCTGAAAGACATTTCACAGTCACCACAAATCACTCACACGCCAACATTTCTGTTGGTGATTTACCAACAGATTGGACTAGAGTTGCATCAGGGAATTTGGGTGAAATGGTTATCAATTTGACTGTAGCTCCAAATTCGAACTTTGAAACCATCTCATTTAGCTTGAACTTTACTTGCCAAGAAGTCCCGGACTGGGACTATGTTCACCATGTAGATGTTTTAGTTTCAAAATGGTCAGACCTAAGATTTGGTGTTAATGATGGTTCAGAATTTTTTGTCCAGCAAAACGTTAGGACGGGGGTCTCTGTAAACCTAAGCAACTTTGCACAATACGACGACATGGTCAGTCTAGAATTGGATTCCCAATCAAATTGGGATTACGGTTTCGATGAAGATTCCAACAATGATGGTTTGCTTAATGTCGAATTAAGTTCAGGGAATTATCAATTCATCTCTTTTTGGATAGATACTCCACCAATTTTAGACGGGGCACCACTAGCAGGAACCGGCCCATCATTCACTCTGATTGGAGAGTCATTGCTCGATAGGAGGACAATTACATGGAATTTCAGCCTTCAAATGCAGACCTATCACAACATGACAATAGATTATGTTGAAAGTAACTTGAGCATTGAACCTGGAGATGACAAACGCTTGAAAATAACCGTTAGAAATACCGGAAATATCGAGACATTGCTGGATGCATCCTTAGAGTATAACAGCGCTAAACTGGATAGATTTGAAATTGAAAATTGGACAATAGGGATTTTCAATTCTTTTGAATTCCAACCGCTTCAACCAAATGAATCCCGAACTATCGAAATCGGTTTTGATGCACCAAATAGAAATCTTGGAGAAATTGGTATTGACCTTGTGATTATGCCAGATTCATTCCCACAGAGAGCAACGAAAGTGAACATCTCATCTAGTATTGATTGGAAGCAAGATGGCGAAGTTAGCCTTGTTGGCGATTCATGTCAATCAGTAGAATGGAATCAAACGTGTCAACAGTTTGTTACTATTGAGAATACTGGAAATTATTACCAAGACTATCTTCTTGAAATCACCAATACCGAAGGCATGAATTTCGAGATTGGTTCAAATTTAATCGGTGTAACTAAGGGACAGACTAGTGCACAAATTCCTCTTAACATGACAGCACTAGAAAACGCTGACGGATTCCTTCCTGCTTCAGCAACATTGAACCTTAAATTATCAGATGGCACATTGATAGATTCGGTCGGGATTTCAACTAAAACGGCACCTCGAATAGATTGGAAATGGGAAGATTCTGCCAGTTCAGTAAGTGGAGATAGATTGGAAATAGTTGTCACGATGAGAAATGATGGAAATATAGAGGATGGTTTGATTGTAAGAATGACTTCTTCATATTTTACAGAAATGAGTTTCATACCTCCTGACAATGCCATTGTTGAAGACGATACTGAAAATATTCGTTCCTTTGAAATAATTGACATCGAAAAGGGAGATAATTTTACTTTCAGAGCTTGGGCAGAAATTCCAGATGATCAGAACTCAGCGGACGAATTTTATCTCAACATCACAGCACACAGTCGTTTAGCTGAAGATAATCCATTCAAATTCTCTGCCAATACTACCTTTGATGCTGTGGTTTCAACATCAGATGATCAGGAAAGTGTAGTGTCAAAACTAGGCGACTTAATTTCAAACTTTTTCGCTATAATTTGGGCATGGAAATGGATCTTTTTGGCAACACTAACTAGTGGTTTGATGATAAACAAATCAATCAAGGACAGAAGAGCAAGAATTGCCGATAAAAAATTAATGAATTCTCAACAATCAATCGAAGAAAAACCAGACGATTGGATGGCTGAATTTGCAACAAAGAAACAGCAAACCCCAGAAATTCCACAATCACCTCAAATTCCATCTGAGGTTTTCGCTGGAATGTTCCAAGCAGTTGGCGGTGGAAGAAAACCTGTTGCACAGCCGGTTGAATCTGAGTTAGTTGGTGCAGCATCTACTGTCCTAGACCACCATGATAATGTTGCAACCAAATCTAAACTTGATGACTTAGCGGACAATATTGCTGCCGGTAATGTAAGTTCACCACATAGTGCTAACATCGCTTTGCCGGACGACATTACACCTGTTACCCAAAGAACGATTCCGAAATCAAAGGAAGAAAACGTTGTTCCAACTATCCTGGACTTGGATGACCTCGACTTGTGAGTGATATAATGAAAATTGGAGTAGATGAAGCGGGAAGAGGTTCGGTAATCGGCCCGTTAGTTGTTTGTTCATTTGCTTCAATATCGCAAGAAGATTTACGAGCATTAGGAGTGAAAGATTCCAAGGATTTGTCAAAGAAACGTAGGAATGAATTGTATGAAATTCTAATCAATATGCCTCACAATCTAATCATTTGCAGCCCTGAAAGAATTGATAATTCAAATAATCTAAATGATTTGGAGGTCGAATTATTCGCCGAATCACTTTCTGTTATGCCTATTGGAGAGATAATGCTAGATGCATGTGATGTTGACGCGGCGAGATTTGCCAGGAATGTTTCAAGGTTGTCCAATTTGAATTGTAAGGCTGAACACAAGGCGGACGAAAATCATCCTGAAGTGAGCGCTGCTAGCATAATTGCAAAGGTTACTAGAGATAACTGCATAGATGAATTGAGCGATGAATTAGGAATCGATTTGGGAAGTGGATATCCATCAGACCCAAAAACCAAAGAGGCTGTCAAAATTTTAGCAGTAGGAGATTATCCCCATGATTGTCTACGTTGGTCGTGGAAAACTGTTAGCAATGTAAGAGGAAGTGTTTCACCTCCACGCCCAAATGCACCCCAACAAACCTTGTTTTGAATAACTAAAAGCCCCACGCCCTCACATGGAGTGGCAGCCAGACCAGTCTACATTGGACCTAATTCGTCACCTAGCGCTACAGAACAGTTACCAATATGCTGGTAAAGGACAAGCAGGTTCTGTAATAAGTCGAATTATGGGTAGTAGAGCAGATTTGCGTCAATACGGGAAATTCATTGCCCCCCTAGTTGCTAAAGAAGTGGCAAACGCAAATACAATGGCTGAATCAGATGGTTTAGAATCGATAAAATCAATTCTAGAAAATGAAGCCCCAGATCTATTGGAAAAGAAAGTTCAAACTCGCAGAGAAGGACTGCCTGAACTCTCCAACTTAGGAGACAAGAAACCTGTTCTAAGGTTTGCACCTAACCCTAACGGACCACTATCCTTTGGTCATTCAAGAGGATTGGTAATCAACGGTCAATATGCAAAGGAATTAGATGGCGAACTAATTCTCAGATTTGACGACACTGATACAACTGTCAAGCCGCCAATGATGGAGGCATACGATTCAATTCCAAAACAACAAGAGTGGTTGTGTGGTTTTCCGGCACATAGAATTGTAATTGCTAGTGAAAGAATGGAGTATTATCACGAATATGCTAAGAAGATGATAGAGGGCGGTTTTGGCTATGTCTGTACTTGTTCTGCCGAATCTTTCAGAGAATTCCGTGTTTCTATGAAATCATGCCCTTGTCGTGAAAATGCAATCGATGAAAATCTAGTGCGATGGCAAAAAATGAATGACGATGAGGGATATATGCCAGGTGATGCAGTACTTAGAGTGAAGACGGATATGGAATTGAAAAATCCAGCTCTGAGAGATTGGCCTGCAGCAAGAATTCAGACAAATCCACACCCTCGAGTGGGCAATAGATGGAGAGTCTGGCCTCTGCTGGATTTTCAATCAGCAATTGAAGACCACTTACAGGGAGTAACTCACATCATTAGAGGTAAAGACCTGATGGACTCTACAAGAAAGCAAACATTACTCTACGAGCATTTTGGTTGGAAATACCCCGAAACAATTTATTGGGGACGGGTTAAAGTTCACGAATTCGGTGCTTTTTCAACTTCTCAAATGAAAAAAGATATCTCAGCGGGAGTGTTTGATGGATGGGATGACCCACGGCTTCCTACACTTTCTGCATTGTCAAGAAGAGGAATCAGAGCAGAATCATTGCGTGCATTTTGGATAGAGTTAGGACTAACACAAAAGGACATCTCGGTCCCACTATCAACATTGTATTCACACAATACTAAGGCAATCGATCCAACTGCACCGAGATTGGCTTTCGTAAGAAATGCATATCCGATTAAATTGAATGGAGATTATCCAAAAACGGGAACGATTTCCTCACATTCTGATACAGACATGCCATTGAGAAGCTACTCGATAGATGAAGGTGTTTGGATTGAAGAAGAGGATTCTGGAAAGGCAATAAGGCTCAAAGATTTGTGCGATATCGATGAATTAGGTAACGTTGAGAGTATTGATCGAAGTGACAAGCGAAGTGTTGTTCACTGGGTTGCAGGTGGTTCACCGTCAACGTTAACAATTGCTAACGGGCAAGATATAGTAACTGTCGAAGGGATACTGGAAGAACACAATCACCCTGTTGGCACAATTCTACAACTCGAGCGAATCGGTTACGCGATTATCGAACACGATGGACTTCTTATGGTCCATGACTGATCAAAACGGGCTCTCCGTCGTCAGTTACAATGACATACTTTGGTTTCCAAATCGAGGCCTTTACAGGATCCGGGTCCACTAAAATGTCCAACTCGCACACTGATCCACAGCTACCTGCTCCTTCTAGATGCTCTGAAGTCAACACACCAATGATGTTTTCTTGACCCCAAACCACTAAAATTTCTACATCATTCAATCGTTTTTTTGCTTCTTCAAGGGAATCTTCTGCACCGATAGTTGAGAATTGCATGCCATCCCTTTGTGAATTAGGTTCATCAATTATCCTATAGGTGGGTTCAAGACGTTTGACCTGTAGGGCTGCATATGGCAATTGAACGTCTGTTAACTGGAAACATTGGCTCACAGGTCAAAGAATTGATGGCTACCGAAGACATTGTCATCGAAGCCGTTCGAGATTTGGTTAAGGATGAAATCAAAACCTACATACGACAAAAAGTCGATGCAGATGAAGAACTGAAAGGAGAATTGAAGGATGCAATTTCTTATTACTTCAATGCTAAAGCACGCTCTGTTTATGCAGAATTAAAGGCTAGCAGGGCTGCTGCTAGGCTAGGACTACGTATCCTCCCTGATGAACTACAAGGTGAAGTCGGCGAAGCACTAGTCGGGCTATTTGAGAAGGAACTCGGCAACCTATTGGAAAAAGCACTATGAGCCTCATACGTGGTCACAAGTCCACAGTCTTGAATAATATGAGGTGTCTAGACTCGGTTGGTAGGTATTGAGAATGCGTAATTCAAGACCAATACTACTATGCCTTTTGTTGGTTTTATCTTGCATGCCATTTGCATCTGTAGAGGCTGATAGTGTAGAGATATGCTGTGAATCAGGTCCTGTAGAGTTATATTTGATCGGTGCTGATGGTTCAGGAGGTTTGTCTCCATTTGAGGCTGCATTATCAGAAGAGTCCGAGGAAATCAAAATCACTGATGCGATTGCTCAGCAGCAGGAAATTGCTAGTTGGCAAATAGATTCTGCTTGGACTGGTTCATATCCTTCAGCGACATGGGAATTTGCAATCGATTACTCTGTGGAAAACGCTGGCGGAGCGCAGATTAACGCAACTGTTACCGTTAGTATTGGAGGAGAAGAATACACTGGGTCAACAGACCAATCAAACTCATTTCTTCCTTCAGGAGAGGGGACACTAAGTATTGATGTTGGGGTAGATGCTGGCTCTATTTCATCATCTAGTAAAATAGAAGTTACACTGTCTGCACAAACTGTTGTTTTCAGTGTCCCAGGAACAGATGCTGGTCTGACATTCATGTGGGGAGGAGTAGGTGATGATTCCTCAATCAAAGGAGACATACCACTAGTTGACCTAATTCTAGAGGAACCGGTCACAGAGGGAATGGACGTATACATCTCAATGATTGTAGCATCTCCATTTGGACAGATGACAGCAGCACATTCAGAGTCCCTAGAGATTAGAGTCAACAATGGAGCCATCTCGGGAGATGCTATCGTCACAAGTAGTGGAGATTATGTTAGGCTAACCTGGACTTGGTCTGCTTCGACCTCTGGCGAACAGGAAATATCGGTTACTGGGAGTATCCAACTTCAATCCGGGACACCTGTATTGTCTGGTTCTACTACCTTCACGATTGAAACATATGATACCGGCGACAACACTGGTGGAGGATTTTATCCAACTGACGAACCACTGCGTTCTGATGGTGCAGGTTCGAAATTAGTAACCAGTATCGAGATGGAATTGGACAGAGAGGATGGGTTCCTAACTCTCGAACGTAAAATTGAGTTAAACATCGAAGGAGAAATGGCTTACTGGATGCGCTGGGGAATGGATAATATTGGGAATGATGACCCATCATTGTCTCAACCGTTACGAATTTTCAAATCTGGTACAATCAGTGATGATGATAGAAGAAACCGAATGATTGACGATGTAGAAAGAAATGAATTCGAAAGCCAGATGGTAAACCTTGCAGTCACCTACATGAACGATGGTATGGCTTTAGAACTAGAAGAATTAATTGGTAACGATGTTCAAGATTTGGAACGCATATCATTTTCTGTGGATTTACAAGGGAAAAAGAACGTTATCCCTCATCCACTGACCTTATCCATTACCACTCTAGAGATAGTTGAAGAAGACAAAGAATTTGTTTTGATGAGGAACTTCATAATTGTTCAGCCAACTCCAATTTGGTCTAGTATGGACATGAGTATCAGTATCGATACCGGATTCATGTCTAGTCTTACAGGTGCCAAAATTAAGGGAGAAGATTCGATTGATATTTCTCAAACTAGAACTCCCTTTGGAGAAAGCATAGAGGTTAGTGTTGAAAATCTGAAACCAAGTGCTACTTTTTCGTTTAGTGCTTACCCGACAAGTAACCTCTTGAATGCACCTTTGAGTCTTACAGTAATAACTCTCACGATAATACTAGGCGGTATGTGGTTTGCCCTGAAATTAACTAAAAATAAGCGACGTGGAGCTCTCTGGATAGAAATGATTCTGATTCCAGTAGCACTATTAGCACTATTCTTAGGATACAATCCATTTACAGTTGGAGCAGTCGCTGGAATCACAGTAACATTATGGACAATTACCGCAATAGCAAGTCCAAAGAAAAAAGGTATTCAACCAGTTGTATCACATGTTGATTATCCAGTAATTGATTGTCCTGCATGTGGAACTCCTAATTCAATAACAACTGATGAAAGACCATTCAGATTACCTTGTCAGGGATGTGGAAGAGTATTGAAAATTGTAGAATGATCAAAAGTGACCATTTACAATCAAATCATCCAATATACTACTAGCGTGCACCTTGGCCTCAGTTTCGTCATTTGGCCACATTTCTTGGGCATTGTATAATTGACTAGCAATATCAACATCATTGCCGGGAATCATTGCCCTATGCCAAATCAATTCTTCAAGGCGCATTGTTGAGATACCTCCTAGTCTAAGACTTGGTAAAACAAGTTCGCTAATTGCAGAACTTCTCTGTTCAACATCCATTTTTGACCATTTTTTTTGCAAGCGGTTTAACATCATCTTTGATAGACCTGGAATCATAGCTACCTCCGGATTAGGAACTTCTGGAAGTGGCCTAATCTCAATTGAACCTTCATTGTCAAGGTGGTCCCTAAGTATCGACAACACTGGATCATAATTCGCTTCCACTCCACTACGTAGCCAACTTCCCGATAATGTCATTGGACGCTGTTTCCTAACTCTTGCCCCATCTGCAGATAAGATACTCGCTATTGCTGCACAGAATCCGACACAATCAACTGCTCCATTATGTTCTCTTGAAGAACTTGGCAAAGTGAGACTAACAGAGATTGGTACTATGTGAATATAATTCTGCTCTATCTTGACTGCTCTTTGTGTTTCGAAAAAGGGATCTATGTGAATTATCAAGCCATCTACATCAGGAATTTCCTCTGTGTGGTCACGACCAACATGCCTTTTTGGAGGTAAAATTCTTCTCAAGTAATTTTGTGAATTATCCAACAAAGCCGATTCCATTTGGGCAAGTGCTAGCACACCTTCGATGTCTGCAGGTGCCATTAGATGGATAACTTTTGACTCCTGAATTAATTTTGTAATTTCATTTAGTTGGTTTTCAAGGTCAATGAAAATCGAACATTGAAGTAGATTTTTCATCAACTCACCAGACTGTTTGAAACAGCGGACAGTTATCAAAGTGAGGATTAATCACTCAACCATCAGACGTAGTTCGTCTCTCTTGTATTTCCAATCTGAGGAAAGGCGCCCTTCGCTGATGTAATACTTTGCAAGGCGGCGAATCTTAGCCTCAGTGAGTTCGAGAGCTCTTTTGTTGTGGATGTCCTTGTGGTTTCCAGAGCCTAGGTGATCGATGATTCCGACTGCCTTGCGCATTAGATTCATCATATCTTCAGGGTAAGAACCACCGATTCCATTCTCTGACATAACTACTGAAATTCTCTTTCCAAGTACCTTTCTTGCATCTGGGACTGCATGTTGGTCTCTTAGGATTGTACCGATTGCTGCAGAGGAATGACCTGCCTTACCTAGTTCAACAACTAGTTCAGTTACAGCCTTAGCATCTGTGTTTGACCACTCTGGTAGAGATTCATTGTGTGGCTTTGTGGAACCGGACTTACCTTTCCTCTTAGCGTACATACGTGCCATATTCAAGCCTCCGAGCATTCCGCCGACCTATCTCCCATTCTTAACCGCTACGCATGATGAAAATATCAAAATCAGAGCCTTTGATGCATTTTTGCTAGGCGACCAGGTGTTGAACTCCATTCCCATGCAGGAGCACTTGCCCTTGCAGAACCAATGCACTGCGAGCCTTGCATCACCAAAATATCCTCGCCCAGTTTTATTGAAACATCATGTGATTCCAGATTAGCCAAATTAACATCACCTTTCCACGTGATACCTTCTTTCAAACTAATTCTTTTGAGCGAATTACAAGAATCTAATATCGGGATGCCTGCCTTTGCTATTGAAAAACTGCCTCTTTCTGGAGCCCACATAGCAATTTGCTCACCATCTTTGAGTATTTTCCACCTTGGAAATCTCCCTCTAACTTGCACTCCATCTAGCCAGTCATCATTTAGATGATGTAATCTAGCAACTGACCTAAAATTGTCAATATTTATTTTCTCTCCACTACGCTTCTTTGTTTGCATGTGTTCGCTAACCGCATTTCCTAAAATTCGAAGTGCTTCGTTACTAGTTGCTGATTTCCCATCCCTAGTATCGATAACTGGTACTTTTGAGGTATATTCCAATCCTGAATGATTGATTATCACTCTGTAATTATTTTTCTCAACCATAGAATCCAACATTGACCTAACACGATCTACTTCATCAAGTGTCCAATCACCTGTTACAGGAATATCATAGTGCCCGGCAGGCCAGACCTCCTCTAAATCTCTTGGAACTAGGCCAAGTGGGGAGGTAATAATCACCTCATGTGCTGATGAATGATTTATCGCTCTCCTGAAGGCTTTGTGACTCCTCGATGAAGAATAGGGTTTCCTTGCAGAACACGGCAATAAAATCAAGACATCATCTAAGCCATCAGGCATTTGATATTCATGTGAAATGAAATCAACCCAATCCAAAATAATCGGTTCATCATGCGAATCAAAACTATGAACCCTTAACGCAGTTCCTTTTTTTACTACCTGTGAAAGGACACCTTTTGACTCTGAAATCAATTTATCATGGTTCCTCAAGTGTTCAACTAGCCTTGGACTGTTGAGCGATTGTGATTGAGCTAATTCTCTTAGGCGACTATCGGCAATAGCGGAGTGGACTTCTGCCAGAGCACTCTCCCAGTGAGATTTTGAAGATTCATTTTCCATAGCCAATCTTGGACCATTCCATGTAATCACTGCATTGTGTGATTCCGCTTGCTTAACCCTAGTTGTATCGAATAAGTCAACACCGAACCAAGCCAAAACAGCACAATTATCTGGGCCTGAAATCCCTGGAGTCCACAACAAAGAACCTGGAAATCGATTCTTGATGACATGGATGGCTTTGACAAGCTTCCCTGGACGATTAGCGAGTTGTAGGGCGTCGCTAAGAATTACTACATGTGGGTTAAGTTCGGGGTTCATTAATTCATCATCATGATTCAAAGATTGCCATGAAACCGAAATCATGTCGCCTTTTGATGCAACTTCACCTGCATCTGCTTCATCCAATGATGGCGGTAGCACATGGCCGATTGAAGCAGATAATTTAGGACCATTATCTGCAGATTCCCAAGGTGCAAAAGGTGCTCTTGAAATTAGGTTAACATTTCGTGGGATTCCACCGTCACTTGAAATTCTAAAGGGTGCCAATGTAATATCAAATTCATTATCGGTGATTACTAATCCTGGAGTTTTCGAACAGGGCTTGTTTCTGTCACCCAATGCCCACAATCTTGCCATCCTGTGACGAGCCAAGACTGTCCTACCTAGACTCGCCATTAACACAACCCAGATGTATGCCTGTCTTGAATGATTTGAAGCATGATGAGTTTACCGGACCAAACATGGGAAGAGTCACATTGTGGCTGGTCGGCTTAATTATGATCATTCCTGTTGTAAATGCCGACCAATCTTTTGTCATTCAAACAAGTCAAGGAGATGCTTGGTTTGATTGTGAAAATTCATGGGCCAATGTAACCGATGACCAAGGAAACCTTCTGGCAAATGGTAGTGATTTCCAGATTACCTTAGTTGATGGCAACCACACCATCGTTGTAGAGGACGAGAACAGTTGCCAATGGGTGATTCCTGTTACAGAAGACTTACCAAACCAAAGACCTGCTCCCTCAGGAACATTCGCAGCACTCAATTCTGTGATTTGCAACCAATCGGATTATTCGCAAAGCCAATGTAATTCAACATTAATTTCTGGCAGCGTTAGCAATGGAAACAATGACGTTTTTGCAATAGACGTTTCAGCAAATGATATCGTGTCACTAAATCTTATTGCTGCATCGTCAGCAATCGATATCTCAATTCATTTTCAAGATGGAGTCAATGAAATAAAATTAGAAAATGAATTAACCCTATCACTGAATACTTCGATAGGTGGAGAATATGAATTATTGATTCCAGTAGAAGAAAATGGAAGGCTAGTGGTTACAGTTTCGAGCCCTCACCACGATACGCTTTGGATGATGACATCAGAGATATTCAAGACTGGAGCTCAAAACACATTAGATAATATCCATCAGATAACTGGAATTGGAAATGTTACCTATTACTTTGAGTTAGGAAATGATGAATCGATTATAGTTAATCAATCAAGAGATAATACCAATGATGAAGGTCTCGATATTCAATATCGCTATGCTTTCACCGAGACTAGTTTTTCATCATGGAATAATGCTTCTATTGGCGATAGAATCCACGGAATAGACAATATCGAACGAGTGGAACTATCGTGGACTTGTGCTTGTGAATGGTCAGCAAGTCTTTCACACCACACACATTTTGATGCGGATTGGAATTCTGATGCTCCTGGATTCAAGCCATTGTCTTCAACCAGCGATAATTCATCTTACCCCTTGATTTCGATGGATGGAAGTGCAAAAGATGGCGAGCTAACTTTGCATATGGGTGATTATCAAGACGTTTTGCGTGTTGAAACCACAGGTTGGAATGAATCTATTCATTTGGTAGATGTTGTTGTTGAGGGAGATGTGTATGATTTGGAAGTTTCAATATTAAACATGGATCAGGAAACATGGGATGTATTGGATGAAATTGCTGCAACATATTCGATGGATAAGATAAGAGTTACATTAGATGTAGGATTAGGAACTCACTTTATCAAAATACAACACAAAAACGGAACATCTGCATTGGATGAAAATGCTACTTCTCTACAATGGAAAATTCGTGTCACCACTGCTGTTCTAGATGAGGGTGATGAACCATGGTTCCCTGCTTCAGATGCGGTTAAAGAAGCAGCAGATGTATTTTATTGGCTAATTGGGTTACTTCTGATTTTACCATTCATTATCTTTTATGTTAACGTCAATAACAACAAAAAATTCGCACAAGAATTTGCTCGGAAAAAGAATAGATTGCAATGGTTAACTGAGAGGTTGGATGAAGGGAATTTCTCTCCAATCGAACTCTCTAAGGCTTTGAAATCCGTTTCATCATTAGAGTGGGAGGAATCACTGGAAGTTTGGGGTGAACCTGAAATCAGGCATTATACAACTGGAATCGACATGGCAGTTTGGACCCTTGACAACAGATTAGGAGAGAATGGCTCATGGCCAATCCTGATAGGTCTAAGGCCACAAGATTGTGAATGGAGTGTTGCAGCTTTGAAATTTGAATCAAATCAAGGAAGCGATTGGAATGTCAAGATGGTTGAGCCTAAATTACTAACAAGAGCGAACGAGATTTTCCTAGATACAATTTACTCAAACTCACGTGTATTCATTCGCGTTGACCTTGTTGGAAACTCTAACTCTGTTGACATTTACTTGTCGGGCATGGTAAACGGTGAACCTATTGCAGCCAAGCCTGCAAACACAATTTATCGAGATGTAGGAGATTCTGAGGAATAATCAGTGTCTTCTTTCTTTAGCATCATCCATTATCCTGTCAATAACGCCTGATTTACCAGATAGTCCTTCTCTTAATTGTTCAAGAGACTTCTTAGTTACCTTGTCGAATTTCATCGGCATGTGCAATTTGCACAATACTACAACGTCACCTCTTCCAATTCCTCTACTAGAAGGTACACCTCTAGAATTGATTGTTATTGTGTCACCTGAATTTGTTCCTGCTGGCACTTTAATTACCAAATCCTTGCCATCAATATGAGGAATTCTCACAGTAGTGCCCAAAGCAAGATCACTATATCCCAAAGGAAGTGACATTATCAAGTCCATACCATTTCTTTCATACCAAGGATGTTCTTCAACAATCAACTCGATGAATAAATCACCAGAAATGCCACGTCCAAAAGGTGCAGGTTGGCCTTTCCCTCGCATTCTGAGACGTGTCCCATCCTGAGCACCAACTGGAATATTGAACCTCAACACCTGTGATTCGCTTTGAATACCATCACCTGCGCATGATTTACATCTATCCTTGAATGTCCTTCCTGAGCCCGCACAATTTGGGCAACTTCGCACTGAATCCTGAACGAATGGACCGATTTGTTGACGAATTCTTACCTGTCCAGAACCATTACACTCAGAACATTGAGTTGTAACTCCTCCTTTAGCACCCGTTCCTTCACATTCTTGGCAACTTGATGGCAAATCAATTTCAATCTCGTCTTTGCCACCGTTCAAAACGGCTTCAAGTGAAATTTCATGACGGACTAGGATATCATTGCCTTGGCTTTGTGCAGTTCTTCTTCTTCCCCCGCCGAATATGTTGGAGAAGAAGTCTCCTCCAAGAATGTCGTCAAGATTTATGTTAAAACCTTGGAATCCACCTGGGCCAAATGGTGAACCTCCGGGAGAATTATGTCCAAACCTGTCGTAATTTCTTCGCTTTTCTGCATCAGAGAGAACGGCATATGCTTCCTGAATTTCTTTGAACTTTTCATCGGCATCCGGAGCATCATTTTTGTCCGGGTGATATTTCCTAGCAAGAGACCTGAAGGCTTTCTTCAACTCTTTATCGTCAGCATCTTTGGATACCCCGAGGACATCATAGTAATCACGTTTCTCGGACACAACATCACCTCGGGTAATCTATCTGTAAAGGCATGGGTTCTTCAGTCCAACGCTATAATTCACTTCCACAATTAATACAAAATCGTTCACCGACAGCATTTGGTGCAGAACAGATACGACAGGTTGGTTTTGGTGCAAATCCTGAATTTGAATTAGTGTTGGCACCTCTTGAAGCCGCACCAAAAGCCATCTCTTCTATGGAAATACCTCTTTGTACTGGTTCGCTTACTCGATTTGTTTCTTCATCGATTGTAACTGATTCCGCTCCCAAGTCTGTTACAGAAATCATTTCCATAGGAACTGAATTTTTCTCTTCAGATTCGATTGGCTGTATAGGAGCGATTGGTCTTTGTGCAATAACTGGAGATGCGTTACTTCTAGCTTGTAATTTTGCTTTTACAGTAGCATCTCTCTCCGACTTTCTATCCCTTCCCCGAAATGATGCAATCCAGTCTAAAAGCGCATCCATAGGAGATGGCTTTCTCACCGAACCAACTGTTGAATTAGTTTCGCCTCCTTCAAATTGTTCATCTCCAGAGACTCTTGCCTGTGCTCTTCGAACATGTTCAGCGTCAACTAACATCTCTACCTCAACTTCTGTGCTAACCTCTGATTCAGAATTTGTCGAAAAAGAACCTACTGCAGTTCCAACTTTCCCTTTCAAATTGGCTTCTGCTTCCATAGATAAGTTGGTATCCATTTCAACATTACTTTCCCACACACCGCTTTCTTCTGCTTTGAAGTGATTTCCAACCGATTTCACAGCACGACTTCTCTGCCATTCATGGTCCCTAACAACCCTTGTTCTTTTGAATAACAAGAACCCTATTGCGAAAGCACCAACGTGTAAACCGATGTCTAGATTACTTGAAATCGACATCATATCTCCAAGAGGAGTGACAATAAACCTCAGCGCGTTGAGCACTATAGCAGGTGTAAAGAACAGAACTATGGAAGTAACCTGCCTCGTCATCTAATCTCTCCATAATTGTTTCATCAATGAAAGTTTGCGTGTTATGTACGGTCACTAGGAGCTTTTCCACTACGGGTTAATCCGTCGAATAAGCCAATTGTAAATGCTGTATGTAGAATTATCAAACAAATCGGTATTCCAAAAATTGAGGACAGTTTTGATTTTGAATAAATTACCCCAATCAATAGTAAGGTTGCCAAATATACAACAGGAGCATACCACCATTCAGGTAATGCGAAAATAAGCATCAAACCTAAAATTGGTAAAAATTCCCTAGGGTCAATTCTTTTTGGATGCTTAAGAACAACTTTTGTCCTCCAGAAACCATACCTGTGACTCATTTTCCACCAGTTCTTGAGAGTGGAACGCTTATGCATGTATACACAAGAGACGTCAGAACGCCATAATTGCCAACCTTCTGCTAGTAATCGCATTGACAAATCACTATCTTGACTTGTAATGAATCTCTCATCCCATCCACCGATAGATCTCAGTGCCTCAACATTATGCAAACAAAATGCAGGAACCTTAGTTCGCTGTCGACCTTTGAATTGCTTGAATTGGCCTCCACCTGACCCAATGGGCGTGGAAAGTGCTCCTTCTACCCAATTAGAAACTCTACTTTCCGATTCCGAAGCAGCGGTTAAGCATCCGATTGCGCCTATTCTCTCACCTAATTTCTCTTCCAAATCAAGTAAATCGTTGACTCTCTTTTGAACATGGTCGGCATCGACCCATGAATGTCCGATTATTTCCAAACAATGGGTTACTCCTTCATCTAAATGCTGGAGGGCTAAATTTCTTGCATTTGATACACGCTTTCCTGGATTGTGAATAACGGTAATCGAATCCCCAAAATCGGATAACAATTCTAAAGTGGAATCTGTAGATCCTCCATCTAAAACAAGAATCTGAATTGGCATAGTTTGTGCTAGGAGACTTTCTATGCAACGTCGAATGAATTTCTCCTCATTAAGCACAGGCACAACCGCACAAACCCGTACCTGCATATACACACCTGTAAGGTAGTCAAATGTCAAGGTTAGCCTAACTAATTCATTGAGTATGGCGTTCTGGCTTGGTACATGCCGAGGCTCAAGTTGACGGCAATTGATGAGGGATATTCTGTAGTAGTATCCTCTCGTCTACTTGGAGCGGATGATCCTGAATTAGTTCAAGATGCAATATTGAAATTGTTTCCTGACTTCACATGTGGCCTCCCGGCTAAGCCGAAATTCCCCTCAGAACAAGACGACATAATTGCATCAGAAAATGTTAGCATGCAAACATTCCTAGAGGCGATTCATAACCAATCAATTCTTGATACTGCTTTGGATTACATGTCCGCTAATTTAGATATCAACGGAACGGTATTTCACATTTCAAGACAAGCAGCTATGGCAGGTAAAGTCGCATTTCCTTTACCAGGAGACAATCCACTTGGAGGAGTTATTACTATTGAAATCGAAGGTGATAATCTTGATGATTGGCTAGAAGCAGCCACATGGCATAGCGGGCGAGAAAATATACCTCGAAGAATCGGTGATGAGTTTTCTATGTTAAGTGATGGTGATGCTTCAACCTGGCACTGATTGCCTCTGCAATATCTCTATCTGGGCCTAGCCAATTTACCTCATCCGGGCCGCTACACCATTTCACTTTGTCATGAACATGTAATTTCATTTCACCTGCACAGATGAAACATTCCATCACATGTAATCGTACCACTACATCGCCATGATCAAATATCCATTCACCAATTAACTCGCCTGTGGCTATATCAAGTTCTAACTCTTCTTTTATTTCTCTTACCAAACACATAGATGGATTTTCTCCGGGTTCAAACTTACCACCCGGAAATTCCCACCAACCTGCATGCTTTTCGTTAGGTGACCTTCTAGCAGCAAGAAATCTGCCGTCCTGGATAATTGCTCCTGCACCTACATCAATGCAAGGCGGTCTTAGCATTCTGTCAAGGCATTGCAAAACCAAACCTTTAGCATCGCCTTGTTGTATTGGAAGATGCAAGAAGAAACAAGGAGTTTTGCCGTCCAATTTTAGTAATGTTCGATACAATGTCTCATTGCAAATATATTCTCCTGCATCGTCACTAATTACAGGTTGGTCTATCATTGAGGCTATATCCCAATCTTCTGGAGATATTGAACTCATTAAGTCTCCAACCCCAGAAATTACAGAGTCCCTTACTTGTCTACCGCTATTATCTGGTATTCGGAAATCTAGGACATCCCTAGCTCTAACCTCTATCCTCGGATTTACAGAATTTGCAGCGAGTCCAATGTGAATAATAGCAGCAAACTCTTGTTTTTCCAACATATTGGAAACTGTGATGCTGCCATCGTAATCTACAGACAAAATTAGCGATTTAATTTCATGTCCACGAACTACTTCAGATGAAAGAGAATCAGCAACGGATTGTGAAACATTTGTTTCATGTTCACCAAATGCTTCGAAGCCAGTTACTAGTATCGGCTTCGGCATAACCCATCTCAGTAATATCACTCCAATGAGGATTTGCGTCGCCACATTGACAAGTAAAACCACTTTCGTCTATCTGATGCAAGACGATGAGATGGCTATTGAAGTAGTCGTTCCAGTCGAAGAAAAAGAAGTTGATTCGATTGCATTAGGAAAAACAATCTGGAATGAAATTACTGCAGGAGTAGGCATATGGGGTGCATTTAGACCAGTTTTTGCAGTGGTTCTTTCATTAGTGCCTTTCTTATTTTTAGGACAGCATTTCAACAGAAATCATCGCAAAGGATTTGATTGGTTTCTTCTCCAGATTCCACTAGCATTTACACTAATTTTGTGGGTATTGCTTTACATATGGTCTGTGTTTGATGCTTGGAGAGATGCTAGCGTTATGGTTGCTAGGCTTCATGACCAAAGTTGATCTGAGCATTCCAACTCTCCACTAGCCATTCCTTCCAAATCAGATTTGTCATCCGCATCAAATTCATCAGGTATACTTCCAGAAAATATATTTCCTATGCTACTACTTTCAATAGCCCAATACATTACTGAATCATCATTACTCGAATGGCCAGGATGATCTGGGTCTTCATGGTCAATTGGAGAAGTGTATACTAAATTGACTAGACCGAGCAAATGACCTGCCTCATGAACGGTTACTGCTCTTTCAATCTCGTCTGCAGAAGGGCGTCCTAGGAAATTTTCAGATTCTTCTATTGAATCTTTGAAAACTGCAATCGTGGAAGCATCAACTGCAACACCCAAAACAGAATCATCAATGTATGTGCCTTTAGGGAAAAGGAAATACCAATTTAAAGTGTCAGATTCCATAGCATCCCCTCCATGTTTCCAGCGTGCGTCCCTTACATCATTTGCACTCCAAGAATTATCCTCATTGAAATCTATTTCATTGGATACTATTTTTATTCCATTTGGCTTATCACAAACTTCTGTTAATCTAGTCTTTACTAAATCCACAGCAACCGGATTGTATCCACTTTCAAATAGGAAATGAACCTGCATTCTTTCAAACTTATCATCTTGCAGACATGCAAGTGCTAAACCGCCAGGTATGCCTCTAGGTTCGTCAAATAATTCATCGCTACCAAAGCATCCTGAAAGACTGCTAGATATAATTACAAAACAAATAAGCAACACTCTCATTTTCTCACCTAAAAATCATCTGGAATTTGTGTCGGACTGAACAATTGGCCAGGACCTGATGCTTGTGACAACTGGTTCCGTACTAAATGTTCCCATGAACGCATTACCCCTAAAGCATCACTTACTAACATTTGCTCCTCCTCTAGAGTCACTCTGATCAATGTGTCCAATATGTCCATTCTATCTCTATCCACTAGAGATAGGGCCTTTTCTAAATCAAAATTTGAATTGCTTTCAACAGGTTGTGAATCTAGCGGCCAAGGTTCTGCTAAATTACTTGGCAATTCATCAGAATGCTGTTTCAATTGTACATATAGACGATTTGTCCATCGTGAAATAACTAAACTTGTTTCAATTATTGGCATGTTTAGTTGATTTATGAGATTAACCAATCTCTCCTGCAACGTGACCATCGAATCTGCGCCACTCATTTCCATACCTCAAACATTCATTTGCTGTTCTGTAAGTATTGGTGACCGTAATGACTCCACTGCTCCATTGTCCAGCCCTCTGGCAATCCAGTTGGTGGCAGTGGAGGCCCGGGGATTACAGATGGCTGCGATACAATGTTTGAGATATTAGCGTTAGGTTGTGCTTGCGCAAGCGGTTCAATGTCTGGAACCGCCTTATACTCCATGTTGTCAATCACCTCTTCTGTCTGGTCTGATTCATCTACTTCTTCCCCACGGCGAATTCGACGCATTTGAACCATAGTCCAAACCGCATAGGACATCGAACCTAAGGCGATTAGATACATTATAACCGACAATTGTGAATCAGCTACTTGGTTTGCTAAAGCCGTTCCATCTCTTTCAACTTCCTCCTTTACAAGTAGAGGTGAAATTGAAATTCTTTCTTTTTCGACTCCAGAATCCAAAAGAAGAATGCGATGTTCAAGAGTTTCTCCCACAGACCCATCTGCGGTGGCATCTAGACGAATTTGTGCTTTCTTCCCACTTGAAATTTCAATCGTTGATGATGATAATGTTGCCCAATCATCACCGGATACCAATCTTTGGAGTACAAATGTTACAGTACCAGATGCACCCAGGTTCTTGGTTTTAATAGTCAAAGACACAACTTCGTTAGGGGTTGGTGTAGGATTAGACCACTCCCAAGATGTATCTGCATCTCTGAGGCTTACATCCGGTCCTGTTAGTGCTAAAGGCCATGATGCGAGTGGTTCAATTATTGTGTTTCCTTCACTGTTGTAAGGATTACCTGATTCGTCAGAACCAGTAATCCAAACGTCAATTGTGTAAGATGGAAGAAGCATAGTTGCTCCACCATCGGTTAAATCAAGATAACCTGTCCAGAAGAATTGATCTTCAAATGGAGTTGTATCTGGCAATGGCGAGGACCCTCTGCTAATCTCAGCTTGACCTGCCCTAACTAGGTAATGTAAAACCGCAGGGTCATCCAAAGAGAAACCTTGGTCATCTCTTGTTTCAAGCATAACTTGCAGATTATTTGCCAGTGAAACCGGGATTTCATCACCAGGCTCTATTCCGCCAAGAGTTATCGCATGGATAGTTGGTCTTTCACTGTCAATCGCCAATCGCAATCGAGGTTTAAATTCGGATTCATCTTGCGCCAATCCTGGTAAGTCTACCAACTTAGCACGTAGGTCTAAGTGTCCACTTCTTACATCGGGAACCAGCATATCAATATTGAAATAACCACCTTCACGGCTAGTTGTTGTCCATTCATTTTCGTAATCTCCGAGGGAGATTGTGAACGAGCCTGGAGGTGCTGGGGTTTCATCCTCTGAAAAGAGGACTTTTCCACTGAACCTGAGTGCTTGCCCAGCCCCAATGAGTTTCTCGTCGAATTCTGGATTGTAATGATTCGTTCCGTCTCTAAGCTCAATCGCCAGAATGTGCCCCGGTTGTGTATCGAATCTCAAATCATTATCCAAACTCCACAAATCGTTACCAAGCCCTGCTTTGTGAATATTGCACGGTAAATCTTCATCGAGTCCACATGATTTATCTTCAATCCAAACCTTTGGAATGAAGTGTTCTTCGCCATCAGTATCCCATATCTCCGGGAAATTCCATGTCAATTGGAACTTGATAGATACAATCATTCTTGAGCTATTTTGTGAATCTAAGATTATTGAAGAGTATAGATTTGATACCGCTAATCCAGTTCCACCGCTCTCAAGATGCATTTGTGGCATACCATCTGAATCTTGAGAAATGTATGCAAATATCGATGTTTCATCATCATCAAAATCTCCACCCAACGCCAATTGAACGTATTCTACATCCCACCAACCATTGATGTCTGACACCATAAATATGGCTGTATAGGGGATTCCAGGGTGTAGTGGAGCCATGTCATCATGGCCGGTTATTGTCGAATTATCTACATCCATTACTGGTTCGAATTCTTCACGTATTATATACCATGAAAGAGAATTTTCCCAATCCGGATTATTATCCCCCGGCCTGTTCCCACAGAACTCTCCTGGCTCTATATCACAAACAGGAGAACCTCCCATCGCAATTATGTTATTTTGTCCATCTTTTCCTGTAACATAGAATGCTACTTTGTCACCATGAACAAGCATTGAATCATCTATCAATCCATTGAAGATGTTTAACCCTCCAGGGAGAATTTCAGGAGTTGTCAGAGTCTTTGAACGATATTCTATTGGCTCCGGAAGCCCATTGAAATTTTCATCATCGCACCTTTCGTGTTCACCCGCTTCACATCCAATCCAATAATGTAAATCGATTGTTTGGGGAGGGTCTACTGAATCTTGAACGACGATTTCAATCGCTTGTCCCCCTGGAGATGGTGGGCCTTTGTGCATTTCAGAAGAAATTTCTGGACTTGCAAACAAAACAAGCGGTGCGTTTCCATCAAAAATCAGCTTGATAGAATTATACCCTGGATTGACATAAGTTGATCCTGTTGACAAATTAATCGCCTGAACGTAAAGCACCATCCCACCTGGTTTGGATTCTATCGGCGATTGGAATGTCATGTTATACTGGCCGAAACCAGGATTAATTTCAGTATGCAAAACTACTGGTTCTCCATCTGGGTCTCCATCATAAGTCACATTTTGACCTAATACTCTTAATACAAACTCTCCAGCACTTGGAGAAAACGCTGAATTCTCAAAATTAATTCCACCACTTATTGAAAGGTTGAATCCACCTCTTACCCAATCACCGGAATATAATTCTCGCCCAGTTTCTTCCAAGACTCTCATTCCATCTAGTTGGATATCATTTTCAACGTTGAGTGCAAGGGTATCTGTCGTCCATGAACTAACTTGAGGGCCAAGGTCATCATTCATTGAAACGATTGCTTCAATCTTCCTTTCATCGTCCCAAGCCCAATTAACTCTTAGTGGCATCCTTACAGAAACTACGCCCTCGCTATCGGTGGTTGAAGTACAGTTGCCAACATCAAATTCAACAATTCCACCGCCGTCATTCTCAACTGTGCAAGTATCGCCACGCTGCCAATGGAAAGCCGGGTCATCTCCATATGAATTGTTTAATCCAATCGTAGCTTCTGTAACACGGTCGACTAAATCTCCATGTGCTAACCTTACAACTAGATTCCTGTATACACCATCTGGAACTAACAGGTTACCCTCAAGATTAGCATCCAATACTCGAGAATTTAGTCGATATTCAATATCCAAATCGGTTAATTTGACTCGACCAGGGGTATTTGCCTTAACTGCAATTGGAATATCGACCATCCCTATACCATTCTCAGGAATATGCATGTTAAATGCCTCGACGAGACTTGGCCTTTCAGAAACAATTGTTCCAACTTGAGAATCATCAGATGCTACGACTGAACTTTCATTCAAGAATAAGATAGATTTCCAATCCCATTCTCCATCATCTCCTACATCTAGTTGAGGGGCATCGGGATAACCCTCTTCATACCACAAAATGAAGGATTCAACAATCGGAGTTGTTGTTGAATCAGTAGTTCCAAGAACTACAGAATATAGCAATTCATTTCCGGCCCCTTGGGTTGAGAATGACACCTCAGCATTATTCTCCGCAGCCTCCCATGTTGAGCCATTGTCATTCGAAACCATCACACTTAGAGATGCATCTGTTGGCTGGTCTGCAACCCAAACCGCTCTTACTTTACCTACACTGGTACCTGTTGACACCTTTTGACTAGTCCAATCACCAGAGGTTTGGTATGAGGTTGCATATTCTAGGGAAACCCACCACGAAACTGCAGACGAACCAATTAATTGCATCTTCCAGACTAAATGGTTTCCAGGGTTCGTGAAATGAATTGTTTGGTTTGTTTCCACTGCTTCCCAGTGAGTCCCGTTATCGGCGCTGACCCAATAGTCAACCCGGTCTCCTTGGGTTGGCGCAGACCAGTGATTTTTTACATTAACAGCAAGAACTTCTTCATCGGTGACAATCGTTTCACCAATCCATGTTGTGGTTCCTGGTGCAGGCGTAGTAGAATAGGTAATTCCCATACCAAATTCTCTGTAATACAGAGTCTTTTGGTTCCAAGTAGAATATCCAGTATCTACAGAAATCAGTCTCTCCCCGTTATAGAACAAACCAAGACCTTTAGCAGATATGTCCCTAGTTCCTGTTTGTGGAACAAGTGAGGTAGAGGAGCCTGAAACCGCCCAAGCACTCAACTGGTCTGTATCTGTATAGTAATAACCTTTCATACACCTCATGTAGAAAAATCCTGAATGAACAACAAGGCCATGAACTCCACTGGTGGACTTACCACATTCGGTAGCAGATGAAGACGAAGAAGTGAATGAATACTGAACATCTCCTCGATTAAATTGACCATTTGAATCGAAATTGTATGATACAATTCTTCTCTGCTGACCGTGAACAACCCATATTTCATCGGTCTCTCGATCGTAGGAAATCCCACTATATTCGCCGTATTGCGGAGAAATATCATAGGAGTCAACGCAATTCCAAACCCAATCATCAGAGACGTCTATTGCCAAAACTCTCTGATACTGACTTGGGTTTGAATTGCCATACCTATACTTGTAAGTTGTAAAAATCCCATAAAGCATTTCGTCATCAGTGATGGTCCAATCTAAGAAACCGTACGCTTTGTAATATGACGTTGGGTCCTGTGGTAGGACACAAGAGGATTCTCTTTGCAAGTCGACATCTATGTCTCTAGTGACATTGTTTGGATGCATCCGAGTTACAACTTTGTCAAATTGGCTACCAGTAAAAGTTGACATGAAGATCCAATCATGGTTCTCCAAAATAGCGCCTTGGCCTTGTGCCATGAAATTTGTACTAGATATTCTCACTTGGTTGCTAAATCTTACTTCAGTAGAATTCGATGTATGAGGCTGTCTGATTGCAAAACTACCATTGTCAAGCCAAGCATCTGAACCTGTCAAGATTTCTTCATCCATACCGTGAGGTGAAAACTTCATTGCGCCAGAATCAAAACCTAGAGTTAGGTCATCACTCCTTGCATCAACTTGGCTTGAGACGCCATCCATCCATTCATCATAGTCGTCTGTTGAAACTTGAGACCAGCCAGTCGATGAAGCGCCTGATAATGTAACTCGAACATCAAGAACTTCTGCTCCTTTTGGCATCGCAACAACCGTGGATTTATCTGCACCTCCCTGATATAGAGCAATATTTTCAACACTACCATCAGCGAAAGTGTAGACGTGACGCGAACTTCCATTTGCTTCTGCCTCGATAACGAAGACTTCGGAAAGAGGGCTCATTGGGGTTAAAATCAATATGAAAACCATAATTGAAAGGGCGGCCCGAGACGAGAATTTCTGCGACATATACAAACGACCCACTATTCGGTGTAATTCATATGCCTTGAATTAACCGGCGACAGGTCACAACCAGAAATCCCCCTTTAGGGGGAATTCTGACCTCTCAAGATGTGTTTCTGCTATCATACCTAATCGGTGATGAATCTCCACGGCTGCCATCTTCTTCATCATCCTTGACTTCGAACCAGTCTACCAGCCAATCACCATCTGTATCCCAGTTCAGAGGGTCACTTCCTTCTGCGATATGGTCATCGTCTAAATCAAGCAAATACCATCCGTATTCATGCTCGCCTAAATCGATTGCAGGCGCACGATTTGTACTTCCTACATAATACAAATCCCAGTTATCTGTGACATCGCCGGAACACATCAAAATGTCATTACCTGAATCAAGCACAAGGAAATCTATGTCCATGTCATCAATTATCAAAGCGTAACTCTGGTCATCGATATTTCTCTTATTCATGCTCAGATAATTTGTCAAATCTTCTGTGCTTTCTCCAAGCCCCAATGTGAATGCTCTAAATTGCCACCACTCAGTTATTGGAGAGCCATTCCAGGTTTCTCCAGAAAGTCTCACGGAGTCTGGCGAATCGAGATTAGGGTCTGCAATTGCATAAAATTCCATGAAATTAGTATATGCTGTGTATACACAGGATGCTCCGCTGCAATCCCAATTTCCATCTTGGTCAGGGTCTTCATTAGCATCGAGTGGATCTCTAGGGTCAAATGTAGCCCATGTCCAGCCTAATTCTGGACGTGATAATGTCCCTGAATTCTGCGAAAGGGGCAAGCAAACCGAATCTTTTTCACATTCACCTCCAGTTGCAGCGTCAATCCATTGAACCTCTATTTTCAATCTTGAAGAATAGTTATCATTCGATTCGTTCCAACCTTTCTCATATTCATACCAATCAGGCAGCATATCACCATCTGTATCATTATCCATTGGATTTGTTCCATACTTGAAGACTTCTCTACCATCAGATAGATTCCAATCACGGTCATGAGAAACTACTTCTCCCGCATTGACAATTGTGTTAAATGTCACTGCATCCCCATCAGAATCATTGCTATCAGGCCTAGTTCCGTTCAAATATTCCATCAAATTTGTGAAGGGTAGGTCTCCGATTCCGTTTTGAATTACTTCCCCGGATGGTGTGAATTGTCTGTTTTCCCAAGTCCCTTGGAGAGCAGGTACGTCAAAGGAAGTCCGGCCATACCAGCCATCACTATCTGGATCGTAATTTACGTCAAATGGATTTACAGGATTTGTTGCCCAATGGTTCTGTGTGGTCGGATTTGGTAATCCATAAACAGCATAACAGAACTCCCATCCATCGTCGATACCGTCTTGGTCTGAATCAGAGTTTGTAGGGTCTGAAATTCCAAATAAAGTTCGATTGAAGTTGTTGGGGTCGGCGGTGTTAATCATCATCATTCTTGCAGACGAAACCGAATCCTTTCCACTAAACGTATTGAACATCGCTCTTCTTGCTTCAGCTTCAGTATAACCTTCTTCCAAGTAAGCATCAATCGTATCATCGCCAAAGCCAATCAACCCTGCTCCGGTGCTGAATCTCTGAGTGTATTTCCCATAAACCCTCGACTCATATTCTCTCTTGTTTGTAAACTGTTCATCTAACGAGATGTTACCGTCCCTATCGCAATCAACAGAATCCATGTCACTATCTAGCCATTGATCAGAATCGATAAGTGGATTCATAGACCAACGGTTATTTTCTAGATCCCAACTTGTGAACCAATATTCAAAACCATCAATCATACCGTCGTCATCTGTATCTGGCATTGTTGGATCTGTGATACTCATCAATGTTGAAATGAAAGTGTTTGCAATACCGGTTGATTGCCAATCTTGGAACTCACCAAGATGTCTGCTAGCTCTTGGTCCTTTGTCAAGTATAATCGAATATACCCTCTGGGCTTTTTGTGTGGGGTCATTTATGTCGCCGTCAACATGCATAAGCGGCGCATCCAGGGGATGGTTTTCTCCATTCACTGGATTTATTGTAGCCAATGAGAATTCTTGTGCATCTGTGAGTGCATCATTATCTGCATCAAATGAACCATCTCCTGGAACCATTGGATTCAATGTCCATGTTTGTGCTGAATCATTCCAAGCGGTAAACATCAATTCCAACCCATCAAGGAAGCCATCTCCATCTGTATCTGGATTATTAGGGTCTGTTGTCCAACCAGAGATATTGACTATATCTTGAGTTACAAATGAACCAAAGGATTCAGAGTTTGTTATTCCAGCCCATTGCTGGAACGTAAAACCACTACCAATGGTTGTGACATACCACTGTGGACTTGTACGATTGGCATTTGTTTCCGATAATTCCGGAGCAATGCTATTGTATTCTTCCCAGTTACTCATACCATCATCATCGGAATCATCCCAGCGATCGTCGGGATTTAATGGGTCAAGGCTCCACTTTGAGTCCAACAATTCCCACCTTGCATACCAAATTTCCCAGCCGTCAGGCATTCCATCAGAATCACTATCTGCATCGGTTGGATCACCGGTTTGTATACCATCTCCAAATGTGCTTTCAGGTGATGCCCAGTCGGATATATTTCTGAATAGATCTGTTGAGAAATTACCTGGAATCATCTCGCCGTCTAGAGTCATATTTCCATCGAATAGGTCATCACGAATGTTGTACTCTAACCAATTTACGAATGCTTCATTTTCCTCGATTACACCATTATGATTGATGTCATAGCCATCACCATCAGGATTCTCAAATGCATCACTTCCGTTTAATGGGTTTATTCCAACTCTTGAAACATCCCATGTACATGCTCCACGTGCTTCCCAACCATCTGGTAATCCATCACCGTCAGAATCTCCATTGTTAGGGTCAGGTTCTGACCACATCTCAACTGCGGATTCGGTTTCCAGATGGCTTTCTAGTAAATCTCCAATCAAACCAGCATCTTTTACTAATGACCATTGATACTCACAGAGATTGGTTAAACCATCTCCGTCAGCATCCCAATTTGCATCGTCAGGATCATTCGGATCCATAGTCCAATTGTTTGAGCCAGTAAATACTGAACCAATCCATCTCCTGTGCTCTAATTCCCAGCCATCAGGCATACCGTCGCCATCTGAATCCGGATTGGTAGCATCGGTTCCAGAATCTACACCCAGAGATTGGAGGTATGTTTGATTGGCAGCAAGGCCTGCTGTATCATCGCAGACATGCTCAAAATCATATTGATTGGTATAATGACACCAAAGTGGAGTTACCTCATGGAATATGCCAAAGTATTCGGCTCCATCTCCAACACCATCGCCATCTGTATCAACGACTCTTGGGTCAGTTGCATTGTAACCATTTGCAGTTGTTGCAGTGTATCTAAACTCATCTAAATTCCTCCAAAGCCTTTCGTTGATTGGGTCATCATCGAGGTTTACACCATCCGCATCAGCATCTAATAAAGCATCCCACGGATCTGTTGGGTCGAGGCCATACCTTACTTCCCAACCATCTAACATTCCATCTGCGTCTGAATCATTTGCCATCGGATCCATCAACTCAAGGTTTGAGAATTTACCAGGGCCAATTCCAGCAAATATCTTGTTTATTCCTCCAACTTCGTGAACAATTGTAGCAGAGATATATCCTGGAATCCATTCCTGATTTGTCATACCGTAAACTGCAGCATAGCCTCCGCTCAATGACCAGAGGCCCCATCCGGAACCAACTATCAATTCATTATCAGTGGAGTAAAGAGAGGTAATGTCATTTGCAAAATCAACAGTTTCTCCGTCAACTCCTTGATGCTCGAGTTCGCTTCCAGAGGTCATTAGTCCCGTAAGTAAATCATAGCGATGTAAGCCGGATGGAGTTCCAATCCATACCACTTGTTCTTGTCCACCTTCCGGGCCATCGCCTACAAGGGCATTAACGTAAGCTGGATTCTTGTTTACTTCTGAACCAATAACTCTCAAATCGTCAATATCTGTAGCTACTATAGTTGCTTCAGGTGAGAAGTAAAATCTCCAGTTTGGAGTAGCAGCATCTCTAGCTGTGGCTGTTTCAACAGTCAACATACCCACGTCTGTTCCAATAAACAACATGAGCGAAGATTCCGCTGAATCAACATGAACTATTGAAGTAGCAGTAGCATTTCCTGTATTCAATGCATTTGTGATTCCAGAACCTACTGATAATTCTGTCACTGAAATTTCATTGATTTGGAATACTGAGCCAAAGCCAGCATATCCCAGAGCTAGAACATAATCGTCACCACCATCGGCAATCAATTCAGCACCTGCTGTATATCGACCTGGATAATACGACCATTGGGTTATATCTTCGATTACACCATCACTGTATTCTGCAATCCACACCCCTTCTTCAGTAACCATAACAACATGTCCTTCCAAGACAATAAAGTCGTGCAAATCATGTCCTTGGGGCAATTCGTAATCTGTGGATTGTAAATTTTCAAAGTCAATAATTGAGATCCCCAATTTTGTTCCCACCCACAAAAGCTCTCCGTCTTCGTGGAATTCTCTAATGTCGTGGTGCATCACAGATACTTCATCTTCACTTGCTTCTTGTGACAGCAAATATTCAGAGTATGTGCCTTCTGTTGCACCTAGTTCTGCAGACCTCATTCCTGATTTTACCATGTTTCCATCATCTAGATGGACAAAGTATTCTTCCAAAGTAGACAATTGTTCACCAACGGCAAGTGCTTCGGTAGAACGCTGCAAGTCGAGACTGATTATTCCATCTCTATTTGCATCCCAGCCGTCATTATCGAGATCAACCAAAGCGTTGGAACGATTTAGAGGGTCAAGACCAAAATGAATCTCCCAACCATCTGTGATTCCATCGCCACTAGACGGGAATAAACGACGATGTTTCACACCGTCGTAATTGAACCTGTCACTATCCTCTTGGATTGGATTAGTTCCTAACCAAAGATATTCATCGATTACTCCGACTGTACCATTTCTTGCACAAGCTTCTAAGATATTTGTAAATCTAGTAGTGTTGGAATTTTCTGTAATGAATGGCCATTCGGTAAGAACTGAAGATTCTGGATTTGGCGCATGGCATCTTAAACCATCTAATTCATTTGTCCAATTTGATGAAGCGCCAAAAATATATTCTTCCGGAGAGGTGAGGAGTTCACTAATAGACATGAATCCGTCACGATTGACATCAAAACCATCTTCATCAGGGTCCAAATCTGCATCACTGCCATTTAGTGGATCGAACATTTCACAAACATATCTTTTCTCATCATTGTCAAAACCACCCATCATTTCACACATGTGTGCTTCAAAACCGTCTGGCATACCATCTCCATCAGTATCTGAAACCCTAGGGTCGAGATACCACCTTTCACCTGATTCATTAATTACACCTGTAAGTCCTCTGGTAAATCCTGGCTCAACACATTGTGCAGGATAGGGCCAACAGTATTCTTCAGTAGCATTCAGGCCATCGATATCGACGTCGAGGTAAGCATCGGATGCATCATCTTGGTCTAATCCTTTCATGAAGACTGGTCTGTTATCTGGAGAGGAGAAATTTATCCATTCACTGAACAAATTCTCATGTACATCAGGAATATTATCACCATCAGAATCAGTAGCCGGAGGCCTGTCTCCTTGGGTTAAGTTGGGATCGGTTGTTCCTACATTAGAAATTGCAGGTAACTGTGAAACAAAGAACAAACCTGAGACCACTAGAACAGTCATGAGAAGTGTTGATTGAGAACGTCGCATTGTAATCACCCCCGGGCGCGGCAGCACCCACACAGACTCGAACTACTGAATCAGCCTTAATAGAGTGATGGAGCAATGTTCATACTAAGAGTACTTGCGGTAATCAATAATTTTACTTCAAAACACGCAAACATATCGAATTCTAAGGGGTGAGTTCAAGGGCCCAACGCGATGCCGTCTTTTAGTTCGAGATGTCTTTGTCGTTTACCCACCTCGGTACTGGAAGTCGCGGCAATGCGACTCTTGTTGAGAGCGGTGACACAAAAATCCTAATCGACCAAGGTTTTTCTGGTAAACAATTAGAATCAAGGTTAGCCAGAATGGAAATTAAACCAACTGAGATTGATGCAATAGTTCTCACACATCACCATGGCGACCATGGAGGAGGTGCTTCAATTGCTCAAAGACGATGGGATATTCCAATTTTCTGTAATGACAGAACCGCAACTGCTCTCAATCTTGATTTGCGAGGTGTGCAACTATTCGAGAGCTTGGAAGCGCTAAATTTTGCAGATGATCTTGCACTATTGCCAGTTCCGGTGCCCCACAGTGGCGCAGATAATGTCGCATTCATAGCAAGTCACAGAGGAGAAAGAGGAGCAGTAATTACAGACTTAGGGTCATGGACTGATGAATTAGTAAATCATGTGTCTGGGTGCCAACACATATCTATCGAAGCAAATTATGACCATAACAGACTTTGGAACGGACCATATCCAATGAGATTGAAAGACAGGATTGCTGGCAGAGGCGGTCACTTATCAAACGACCAAACCGGTCAATTTCTATCACAAGTGGTGGACAAGAATACCCGCTCTCTTGTTTTGACCCACTTGTCAGAAAAAAACAATGCCCCCCACCTTGCTGAATCTACAGTCCTATACCATTTGGACGAACTATTCGAGGGGGACATACAGATTTCACTGCAAGATGGCCCAGAGTTTACTCACCACATAGGTCAAACCGAAGCAGAACGCGTTGCTCGGCAGGGATTAACTCTTAGAGGATAAGCCCTGTAAGGGCTTGGTTTTGGTGAAACCATAAGAGGGTGGTTGATTCTCTCCTGTCTGATGAGGTCCCTACGCAAGTCCGATAACGACCTCGCCGTGAGCGAGGTTATTGGAGTTGTTATGCTACTTGCAATGGTGATTACGATGATGGGAGGAGTATTCGTATTCCTAACGCCATATGTCAATGATTTTCAAGATAATACGGCATGGTCTAATGCGAACGGCATAGCCGAAAGGCTTGATGGGCGAATTGATGTTGTCGCTGGAGCAAGCGCAGATACAGGGCTCAGAACAACTATTCCATCGACTATGAGTTCAATTTCACCATTAATCAATGCCGAAGTATGGACTGTATCTGCAGATTTAACCGCAAGTGAAATTGTAACTGTGACATATGTCAATACATCCACATTCAGTATTTTCGCTCAAAACGAAAGCGCAGACAAAGTCCAAATTTGGACAGAGACCGGAGATGTGGAGATTACATTTAATGCAAGTAATGAAGAGGTTCTTGTCAATCATGATTTGAATGTTGCAGATATTTACATTGTGACAGTATTCAATGGCGATATAGAGATTCACAAACACGCAAATATTCCTATTTCTGGACTTATGGTGAAAACAAAGGTGCAAACTGGAGAACATATGATAGGGCTGCTAAACGATGCTCGTTATGACAAATTTTCAGATGAAACATGGAGTGTTACGTCGTCACCAGACATGAACATAGAAGAATTATTCGATGGTAGTATGAGAGCGAGTTTATCTCTAAGAGACGTTGATACAGTGGGTTCAATACCAGATGGAAGAAATGCAATTTTTGACATACGGTCTGAAGGACCAATTACTCTTTTCAGCGGTGATGCTTGGAATTTTAGATTTACCTTTGAATCATCATTGGGACCAACCGTGACACCACAAATGACAGAAGGATGGTTAACCGATTATAATCTTCACAGAGCCTCCAATACCCTAGACCAGCACCGAGGAATCAGTCCTTGGTTGAGAGCAAGTGGGATGGATGGCATGACAATTGACAAAGGAAATTCTGTAATCGATCTTGAAATCGAATTGCAATTAGTGGAGGTTAGCAAATGATTCGCACCAATCTTCGCAGGGATGACGAAGCTGTTAGCGCTGCTGTAGCAACAGTATTGCTATTTGGAGGAGTCGTCTCAATAATTGGAATAATGCTACTATCTTTGATGCCCATAATTCAGGAATTAGAGGGATCTTTGAAGAGAAATGACATGCAAGCACAGATGGAAATTATGGGTCATGAAGTCACATTATTATCTGAATCTGGCTTGCCGGGAGACACATCACAAGTGGAACTTATTCCGGTAGATGGCGAACTTAGATGGGACAGATTTAGAGGTGGAATGTGGTATTCCGCATCTTGGTATCAGGGTGATACTTTCAGAATTCAAGGGGCACTAGACTTGGACAGAAATATCGACATAAGACATCCTGAAAGTAACGTGCAAGCAATCTGCTATGAGGACATGAGATTAGGCCCGGATAGACCTTTTATTTTCACACCAAATAACCAAACAGATACTGTCCTGGTAACGCCAAAGCACGGTTTAACAATCCCGCTAGGTCCAGTCAAGGTTGATCATGCTGGAATTGAGCACTCATTATCTATTGGAGAGGTTATGAGTTTGGATTCGGATTACCAAATAAGATCTAGCCATGATTTGGTGGGCCTACAATTAAGCGGAGATTCAGGAGTTGCACTTATTCCTCCATCAAAGGCAAACCCTGCAACGGGTAAAGGACAACATTGGGCAATTCCATTGCCTGCAGGTGAAACAAATGTCGAAGTTTTCGCAAATGATGACCTGCTAGTTCAATGGACTACACCTTCCGAATCCGGAGAAAATGCTGTGCCACAAACTTCTGCGGTTAGGATAGCAAATTCCTGGAGTAAAACATTCAACCTTTCGGAAAATGGCCTAATAGATATCGTAACAGATGTAGATGCTCACCTTATGATAACCCATGGTATATCTGGTAAAACCTCACTACTTGGTGAAGAAGGAAATTTCTATTCTAAGCATTTCATTGCACCATCACAACAAGGCAATCTATCATTTTCAAATCCAAATGCCAATGCAGCAACAATAACATGGAAAAATGGAGGAGTATCAATACCTGCAAACCAAACTATTGAGATTGCATGGCCACCCTCCAACATTGATAACGCTAGTATAATTGAAAGTAGTGAGAATGTCTTTGTGCAGTGGAAGTTGAATCAAGATGGATTGACGATGCTACCAGCAATTGACACAGGTCAAATTACTGGTTTGCATTTCATTGAGGATAATTCACAAACAATAATCAATCAATCATCTGAATTTGGAGATTACAATTCCAAACTTGCTAAAGATGGCAATACTGGAATGTTAATTCTAGAAGATGAAGGTTCAATGCGCTGTGTTGCAATAGACCAAACAGCATCAGGTTGGATTTCCACTATACTGCCTTGGAAATCAATGAACGGAGTTCCAGAAGGTCAAATCATTACATCATGGAGAGGCGGCGAACATCCTGCGAGTATGGAGATAACATTAATCGGTGTTGAAGGGGATGCAACACATGCAAACCTAGCAACGGCATGGGCATTCCATACGTCAAGATTGACCTATGAATTTGATACTTCAATCACTGGTCTAGAAGTTGCTTGGTCAGCAGGAGCCATCGTTACAAATCATCCAGAATTAGAACCTACAATTCTTGTCGGGCCTACAGATAGACAAGGCCCAGGACCAAGATTCAGTGCTACAATTCCTTCAATACACCCGACTCAAACATCGGTCACTGGTAGCGGAATAATGGATTTGGAAATCCAACTTTCAATGAGAGAAAGCCTTGCATCAGCAACAGCATTTGATGTGCGCCGAGGATGGGTAGGCCCATATGGAGATGCCATCGCTTCATGGGCAAGTACAAGTCTCGAAACCTCTGAAGATTGGATTGTAAATCCTGGAAGAATTGACCTACTAACCGACTACGTTGGCTGGGTACCGGTTCCAACCGTTGGACCTAGTGAAGCAGTATGGCACACGGCAGGTGAACCGATTCAATTCAATTTACAAATTAGCAGCCTAGATGTTGAAATTTCGGAGGCCGGGTCATGAAAGGAAAAATGGTTAGAGACCAATCTGGTGCAAGTACTGAACTTGGCTACATCTTTACTTTCATGCTAGGAGTTATTTTCCTTTCCCTATTCAGCGTCTGGGCATTTGGCTTGGAAACCTCTACTCGTGAAAATTGGAATACTACGGCTGTTGATGTTAATATGGCAGATATTGCAGCTGCAGTAGAAAGGGCGGATTTAGCGAGCAGAGAGGATTCTAGTGTTAGTTATGCCGAAGTAGTTACATGGAGATTGACAGAGGCTGACGAATCAGAATTTATTCTTACCCTAGATGATGAAGGACTTTCCCTAGATCATAGCGAGAATGAATTGGACAGACAGGTATCCATCTCTGCTACGGGATATGGCACTTATGACGGAAGAATTAACCTCTCCGGAACTGCAGAAATTTGGGTTGTATACCATGAAGGTGTAACCTATCTCTCAACGACTAGACCTAATTTCTAATCATCTACCCATGACTGCTGTGTGAACCATCATCTGGACTTCACGCATTCTAGTTTGCGCACCTAATTCTCTGAACACTGAAAGCGCTCTCTGAAGATATTCCATGCGCCTCTGCCTGTCTGGTGCAGCGCCTCCTAGTCTTGCTAATAGTTCACCAATTTGCATTCGCAAATCATTTGCTTCAGAAATGATGAGAGCCTCTCTGTATCTTTCAAGTGCCTCTTCGATGCGACCACTATCCTGTAGAACCTCTCCCAATAGAATTGAAACTTCAACCAATGCTAGGGGGTCACCAGCTTCACCCATAGTAGATAGAGCGTCAGTGTAATGATGTAAAGCTAGATCTGAGTCTCCAGTCTTGGCATAGTAGCGACCAAGAACCGCTCTTGCTCTTGCATGAAGAATTGCATCCTCACTAGATTCTGACCTTTCATATGACGATAATGCATGATCTCTTGCTCTATCGTTTTCTCCTAAATCAAGTAGTGATCTTGCTAAAACAATCTGTGCAGGAATTAGTTCATCTGAATCATCATCAAACAATATTTTCTCAACTTCTGCATAGGCTTCCAAAGCCTTGGCTTTGTCGCCATTCCTTCTGAGTATATACCCCATATTATTGTAGGACCTTGCTGCACCAATCGCATCTTTCATCGAGATAAATAACTCAAGCGCTTTACGATGCATTCCAATACTTTCTTCAGAATCTCCCCTCTTCAATGCAATGTCTGCAAGATTGGATAAGATATCTGCTATGACATCACTTAATCCAGCAGCCTCTGCTGGTACTTTAGCCAGATTAAATGCTTCTTCTGCCTCATCAAACCTTCCCAGCAATGCTAGAACCTCCCCTCTAAGTCTGTCAACTCTGCAAGCACTCTCTGCAGCAACAGATTGTGTATCAATCGATTCTAACAATCCAAGTAATTCGATATGACCTTCTTTAATCAAATTTCTACCTTGTTCAACAACCAGTTCTGTAGCATCTTCATGTCTTGATGATGCAATTAGATGGTAGATTAGTTCTAGAGCAATTTGGCTAGAAGGCAATTGCTTATTATACCAAGAAACCGCTTTGTTATGCAAGTCTTCTTTTGCTTGTTTGTCCAGACTTTGCAGTAAAAATTCTCTAATCAAATCATGAACATCATAGGTGTCTGAATCTGCATGACGTGCAAGTCCAGATTCAACCAAAGAATCCAGTTCGTCAATGTTCAATCCTTGTTCAGTCAATGCTGCCAATTCAATAGGTTCTCTGAACACAGAAAGAGCGCCGAGTAATCTCTTTTGCTCACCTGAAAGTTTTGAGAAGATTTCGATATTGACATAATTCTCCAAAGATTCGTGAAATGCACCTGCGGATGCACCACGATTAATCAACTCTAGAACCAAGGGATGTCCTCTACTCAATGAATGAATGTACAACAACTTCTCTTGGTCCAAATCATCGAATGCTGAAAGTAGCGATCTTGTGGATTCCTGGTCTAAGCCCTCTAGAGGCAATACCAATGAAACAATCCTTCCGTCTGCATCTTTTAGTGGAACTACTTCCTTGAACGAACGTGAGAAGATAACCAAACCCACATCGCCTTCAGATTCTACCAAGCCTCTTGAAATAGCCTGTATCGCTTTGTGGAGAGTCTTATCGCTAACCTTGTGGTAATCATCGATTACAATTAATGCAGGTGAATTTGAGAGTGAATCAACGATTATTCTCGCAGCATCTCCTGATTTTGGAACAGGAGTTGCCGATATGTAATCAGCCAACATCGAATCACCAATATTTGACAACCAATCAGCAATACTTTCTAAAAACGCCCTACTTCCTTCCCAATCTTGACATCGGTGATACATTAAATTCCTACGATGCATAAACGATTCAATGACCTTAGCAGCCATAGATGTTTTTCCAATTCCTGCAATTCCGGGAACCATCAAAGTTGTAGACCTTGCTTCAAGCAAATTCACCATATTTTCTAATTCTGTCGAGCGACCATAAAAATGTCTAAGCCTCGGCAAATCACCAAGACTTGTCACTAACTGCTTTTCAACGTGTTTTGATAAATCTCTCTCGACCAAATCTGCGGATAGAGAACGAACATCAAGAACGCCATTATCATCAAGGTAGCGAATAACGTCAACAGGCCTCATTGTGAATGGTAGTTTATCCTGTATCTCACCAAGAGTAGATGAAATTGTATTACCGCCAGACAGAATTGCTCGCAATTGGAATTCTCGCAAATTTTTCCAAGTCTCCTCTGCTAATTTCATACCGGATTCTGTCAGGAAGTACGCCTTACGCTTTCGGCTAACACCTTGCACGTGAGCTTGGCGCTCAACCAATAATCCTTGATCTTTCAATCCTGCTATTGCTCTCGGGACGTTAGAACGTGCAATCGCTACAGCGTTTGCAATCCCCATTTGTGACAATGAAAAAGGGACTTCTACTGAATTCATGAAATCCGAAAAATCGGATAAATGCAGTAAAATCCTTTCTTGAACACCGGGCTTTGGTCTCGCTGCCATGATTATTCATCCCCCTAGTCCTCTTAGAGTGTTGTGTATTTCCGTGTAGGAAATCACTGCTGTGGCGGTCGGTAGTTTGGATCAGCAACCCATTGATTAGATTGTGCATCCCAAAGCCATCCTGGATGTTGTGGTTGTTGAGCCGGAACAGGTGCTGGAGCCGGTGTTAATTCACCTGCTGCTGCAACCGCTTGTTCTGCTGCTCTTGCCTTAGCCCATGCGTAGGGGTCTTCCTCTTTTTGTGCCTCCATCATCGCTTCTTCATCTTCTTCAAATTCTTCTTCAAACTCAAGGAAGAAGAATGCTCCAACAGCAAGCAGTATGACTACTGCAACGATTGCTATAGTAATCCAAACCCATGACTTAACACCCTCTGTACCGGTTTCACCTTTCATCAAAGTAATTTTATTGCCATCATCTTTACCAATTAGTTGACCATCTTGTTCAAAGTATATTTCATAGGATCCATCGCTATCTAATGTTGAAGATGTAATCTCCATTGACCATAATCCATCTTTTCCAACAACTGTATCATTCAACCTTAGGTCACCCTTTACTAAACGAGCTGTAACAACTGAATTGGGTAAGCCGGTTCCCGTGAATTCTGCAGAATCGCCAAATTCAACAGCACCCTCATCTACGCGCTCTGCAGTGAATTCAACACCTTTCACGATGAAATTTACAAGATATGAATATGCACTAGAATCAAAAACATCTCGTGCTTCAAACATTACCCCCTGCATTGACCAAGTTGATATTTCATTTGAGGTTTGATACATCGAATCCATTGGATTGTAAATTGCTTTTCCATCAGCAGTAATTCGGATATGGTATGCATAGTCGTCATCTTCTGCAGTTGAAGGATCGTCAAAGACGTCAAAGACCATGTGGCTAGATTGTGGACCTACTCCATCAGAATCATTAAAGAAATTTAGGAGATTAATTTCTAAACCATCGCCACACTTGTCAAATGCACTTGATCTCACATCACAAAATATGGTAATTGTTTCAATCCATCCTGTTTGATTAAATGTTGGCGCCACGTTATCAGCATCTGCAGGATTATCGATAGTAATTCGAACTGTTTCTATTAAGGAATAATCAACACCATCATAGGCTTTTACTCGCACTTCATATTGCTGGTCATGAATCAAATCACTAGTGTCCCAATATGTCATCCATGCACCATTTGGCTGGAAGGACGTAATTGGGTTAGGGCCATCATTAAGTTCATAACCTGCAGCTAAATCATAAATTGAAATCTCTACTCGAGTAACTTGTCCATCATTATCCCTTGCCACACCACTGATGATTGTTTCTTCAGAAGCCCTCACTCTATCCATTGGAAGCGGTTCACTCAACTGAATAATAGGAATCCTGTTATCATTATCAATGTAAATTGTGACTACATCAGGGTCACAAATATCCACAATTTCATGGCAATAATTTGCGTCACTAGCCCAAATAGTGAATGTGTAGTCTCCGCTTGGCAAAGAAGAGAAATTCCATGTATCTGACCACACAGAACCTCCTCCAGCGCTAGCTGGGTAATTTCCTGAATAATTGTTAGGGCCTTCTACACTGAACCATATGTCTCTAATGTCACTACCTTGGATTCCATTATAATCATCATTTGCAGTTCCAGTGAACAAAACTTCCTGGCCATCATGTGTCGAGCCATTTAGTGGAGTGTCAACATTAATTGTTGGTGGATTTATATTTAATTTGAAGACCCTAGTGCTTACGATAGAATCTTCCAAGCCATCATATGACCTTATTCTAAATGTTACATCTCCTTCAACACCATTTGCCATATCCCAATCAAAGCTCCATGTCTTAAAGGGCCAATTGTCCACTGTAACTTCTCCATTAGCACCCGATGTATCGGTTGCTAGTTTCCAATCTTGATTTGGAGGTTGGATTTCTACGCGTTTGATATCACCGAATTGTTGCAACCATGAATCGTAATCGTTGAAGTATGGCCCGGAGAATCCATCATGTGCGGAACCTGTCAATGTGACTGTTCTAGCAAACGATGTCCCATCATTCTGGTCAACCGTTACCGAAGGAGCAATATTCTCAAGGTTGATGACTTCATCAACCATGCCACTCAATACAAAGTCATGTGTTGAAGTACCTTTTCCGAATTTCTTTGCTACTACGGAGTATGTAGGCATCTCTCTGTTTCCTGCTTGGCAATCAGGGTCTTGGCCGTCAGCAAGTGTATCACCATCGTTATCAATTCCATCTCCACAGGAATCTTCTCCTGGGTCTGTCACGGTATTATTCCAGTCAGTGTCAATATGGAAATTTGAAGGCAAGGTAACCCAAGGTGTATATCCATATTCATCCGTGGTCATATTGTATAACGGCTTCCCATTTGCATCCTTTATCGTGACTAAAGCTTCTGAGACTTGAGAGTTGTCTGCCTTTACTTGATACCTAACCAACTCACCTTGCTCAACTTGGACACCCCATGCAGTATTTTGGTTTTGAACATGTATTTTCGAACGGTCGAAATTCTGAACATCTGCATACGTGAATGTTGTAGCGTTTTCATTCAATTCCATTGATAGAGGCATCATTCTTGGTGGCCATTCGGTTGTTAATGGTGCCTGTAAACAGACGTCAAGATCCCAAGGGCATTCCTTATCATCCCAAGTTAACATTACCGGATATTGTGCAAATACTCCAGCATCTGGCATTAATTCACTTTGCACTGCAACACGGGATTCGGTTACATTGTACACCTGGCTGGCGTTGCTGTAGGAGTTACCTGAAAAGTATGCAATTGAACCATACTTATCGTTGTAATTATTATCATAGAGTTCAACTCTAGCACCGAAGTTCAAGGACTGGTTGTCTGGTGAAAGTCCCACGTCAAGAGTATTTTCAATTGCGCTAACAACACCACCCTTTATTCTGAATCCGTCTCCAAGGTTGTTGGTTACTGTGTTGTTGTAGAAGGTAGCAGACGACATGTAGACGTGGAATGCTGGACATGGGAAATCCCCTCCATACATCTCAACAGAATTACAAGTTCCTGTGTTATTTTCTACTGTATTGTTTGCAAAATATAGTCTTGCCTTGGTAGGGGATGGTACATTCCAACCCTGGTCTTTGTGGTGGTATTCTCCAATCAAAACTGGTTCTTTAGCAGTGCTGAAAATTCTGTTGTTCTCGGCACTAACATCAGATTCTCCGTAGATCCATAATCCGTTCCAACCACCTACTGGACCGACAATGTTGTAATTTGCGGTAACAAATGATGAGCGGATAGCAAATCCTGAGCCTTGTGCTGCGCCAGAGATAGTATTTCTTTCTGCGACAACAATCGCACCATCATATGCAGTAATTCCTGCACCATCTGTAGGAGTGATTTCGTTATCTGAAATCACGAAGGTGTAGTTTTGACCATTTGCAACAAGATGAGAATTTGTATCTATAGCATTACACTTTGTTGTAACTGTTGAATTGGTTAGTAAGCCACTGCTTGACCTCAAAAATGCTCCATATGAATTTTGCGTTATACTGATTCTATCCATGTTTACATAAGAATCCTCGAGATAAATTGCAGAACGACCTCCACTTTGTGAACCACACTCTGATTCTTCTTCTCCGGTAAAGTCCGCATTCAAAATCTGCATAACAACCGAACCAGCACCAGCACCATAAGCTAGAATTGCAGAACCACGATATCCTTGCTCATCGACTCCAACCTCAAAGGTCCCTCCATCTATTGTTGGCGAGGCACCGTTAATTGCAAGGATGTTGGTTGTGTTAATATCCGAGAATGTCGGATTTGTGACACTCAAACTAGCTCCATCAAAAATGAGTGCACCATATTTGTAAGACCCTTGTCCGTCAATATCTATTGGTATACCGTATGCTCCCTCAAGCGAGATTTGATTCAATTTTGTCAGAGATTGGTCAATAGTAGGAGAAAGATAAATTCCGGAACCACATGACACATCTGGGTTGAAGATTCCTGTTACATAGCAACTACCGGTTTGGTTTGGATCCGTTGCACCTGGCGAAGCCCAGACGAATCTAATCGGACCGCTGCCAGATGCACCACATGAAGAATCACCAGCACATATCGAACCTTCGACACTGATACTCTTATTTGCAGGAATATTGACCACAGTATTCCCATTAATGATTAGTTTGGCACCACCTGCAACTAGCAAATCGCCATCCAGATTCATAACACCGGTCCATGTTTCAGTTCCAGTTAAAGTTCCTGAACTTGTATCATTAATCGCCATTACGGTTGGAGTTGTTGACACCATTGCCATAAACAGTGAAATCAGGAATAAACTGACTAATCCTACGCTCTTAGTTTTCTGGACGTTTACTGACATAGCACACCCTCGATAATATCCCCAATCACCGAACAAACTTAACACATTGGGAAAGATTTCAATTGAAAAGTATCAAATAAAGGTCATAATATCATAATTTTAGTGAGTAAAAAATAACAAAGTATCAAACTAATGAAATAATATCAATATTGCAAAGAGGATGAAACTTGCTTTCAGTGCCGTGTTTAATCAGTTAACAGACAACAGATGCTTCAATTTCTTCTAACCATGTATTTCCATCAATTGCTCCATAACCCCACCGGGCATCATGGTCAATTTCATCATTCAACGGGACTGCTGAATTCATCAGAGCAATCTTCACTTGGTTAAGACAATCTGCATCCGGTTGAAGTAAACTTGGCTTTGCCTCAAGAATTAATGCTAGGACTCCTGAAACAAATACAGTTGCATCGCTAGTTCCTGTTGAAGAATAATATTGATTATCGAATGCTGTAGAAACAATCGAAACTCCTGGTGCAGAAATTTCTGGTTTCTTATTAGGATCTGAATATGAGATTGAATTGTTATCAAAATCATATCCTAAAGATGAGCCTTCCCAAATATCACCATTCGCATCTAGTGCACCAACCGAAATTACTTCGGCAATATCTGAAGGTGTTGCAACTCTTCCATCATCGTCTATTCCACCGTCATTACCTGCTGCTGCAACAACATAAACACCATTGTCTATTGCTTGATTTACAGCGTTGGAAGTGGGCCCTCCAGATGTAGCATTAGGATCACTCTCACCACCCAAGGATAAAGAAATGACATCTGCTTGGAAGGTTTTCCAGCACCATTCAATCGCACTAGCGACAATGTTCTGATTTCCGCTATTTCCGCCTTCACCATCATCACCCAAAGCTGCAGCCATGCCAAGAGTTACTCCCGGGGCCACACCAGTAAGATATCCATCAGCAACCAAAATACCTGCCATCATAGTTCCATGTGCTAAAACACCGTGGTCAGCGATTTCATTCGAACCGGTAAGGAAGTCTTTGTAGACTAAATCTATTGTTTCCAAATCAGAATGGGTTATGTCAATACCTGTATCCACCATACAGAGCCTGATGCCATCACCTGTATAGCCCAACGATTGCAAATCTCTTGCGCCTGAATCTTCAAAGGCCCATTCTGATTTTTGCGGAGGAATCTCGATGAAAAGTAATTGGCTGCGCCAAATTGCCCACATTATAATAATCAAGGCCAAGAAAAAACCGACATTTACTATTCTCTGACCAGTGCGCCTTGGCCTTGAAACCACAGGTACAGGAGTTGGTGCCCAACCTAAGACTTCACTACGCCATGCTTCTTGATGACCGATTGTTGCAGAATCGGCTGCTGAAACAATACGGTAATCGGACGGTTCGGGTATGAACTCTACATTGTTGAGTTCATTTTCATCCCACATAAATCGACGCTACCGCTCATATGGCTTGAATATATGTCTAAACCAATAGGATTCTGCCCCATCTCTGAGGCAGAATCCATACTGGAGTATCAGAAGCGACCCGAGGATCCTTTCTTTGCAGTCTTGTAACCACCGTATAGGACCAATCCAGCTAGCGCAATTATGACTACAAATAGCCAATCAGACTCACCATCTTCATCCGCCATGTTAGAGAATTTGATGGTGATAATTGCTGATTCATCACTCTCCTCGTGAGTTGGTGTGTTAATTACATCCAATGTAACCTTCAATCTAGCATCGCCAGGAGGTAGATCTGAATAATTGAATACAGCGAATGTAACTCCGTTTGCTGGAACGACAATCGAGTCTTGCTTTAGAGGATAAACTGTGTTTCCAAGTTCATCTGCTTCAAGGTAAACAATCACGTCAGCAGATAGGAATCCATTATTCCTGATTGGAATTCTGAATTGACCGTCTGCGTTAGCCTTAGCATTAGCGAGACTTGGTTCTACAGCGCCCTCATCAATTTCTAGGTTAGCAACAGCGATCTTTGCAGTTGTAGATTGAGTTTCTTCATCGATATCTCCTTCGCTTTGAGCAGTGAAGTCAACCTTACAGGTGTCTTCTGAAGAAGCATCTGCTGGCGCATAGATAGTGAACGACTGGCTCCTCTCACTTTCAGCTGCTACGGTGACGTTTGAGATTGGAGGAGCAACTGACCATCCTTCACAGGACAGGCTAGATTCAACTCTTACCGTGTCATCTCCGTTACCATCGTTAACAATTCTTAGTGTCACTACAGTGCCATCTGGGTCTCCAACTCCAACACCAATAGATTCTGGCGCATCAGTCAGTGAGATGTTGTATTGTTGAGGTACGAACACTCGAATACTTGCCTCACTAGTTCCGCCATCTGCAGCAAATCTCATGTTTACTGCATGCCCTTCATCGTAGGTCTGGGTCTCATTCTGAAGTGGTAATGTAATCCTTACATCTACTTCCCGAGTTAGAACTTGATTGGAATCATTATTGTCAACTCCAATTCCCATCAAAACATCAATTGTAGACGACCAATCATCTTCTTCAGATGAGTTTAGATATTCAACCAGCCATAATTCAGAATCTTGAGTTACGCCTAAATTACCTGTTGCTGTAAATTGGTCTGTTATCTCACTACCTTCGTAAGTTAGCCTCAATTTCAGTGTAATTGTCTTGTAACCCTCTTCATCTTCTATGGCAGTCAATTCTGTTAGATCAGATGAGTCAAAGTCAGCGGTATCTTCACCCACGGAAATTACTTCCACGACAAGGTCTGAATTTACACGTCGAGTAAATTCTAGTACTCTGTCCTCTGCTGTATCTTGCATAACATCAACTGTTAGACCAGCGGTATAATCCATTGTTAGGTTCAAATCGTGTTGAATAGTCTCGAATTCACTATCGAATGATACACTTCCTGCTGGTAAGATCATCTCAAGTTCGCCATTGGAGTCAAACGGCATTTCCCACTTGATTCCATCTCCTAGGTCGATTTCGACAACAACGTCATCGACTACGTCGCCTGCATGGAATTCAACACTCTCAATAGTTAGCCATGCTGATGATAGTGAAATTAGTCCACCCTTCTCCATTACTAAGTCAATAGATGCCCCTTCTTGAACCGAGGCTTCCAGTAATCCAACTGCAATTCCTCCACCATTTTCATCGAGGTCTGTTCCTTCAACTACTACAACCCAATTCCCAGGTTCTATACTTGCATTCCAAGATAGAGTATCGTTATCATATGCAGTGTTTGTGATTGAAACCATATCTCTTACAATTCCGCTTGCAGGATAAAGTTTCACAGAAGCACCATCTAATCTAGTGCTTGTTCCTAGAATGTCGGTTACATTACCTGAGACAAATACTAAACCAGCACTCATTTCAAAGTCACGACTTTCGTGAGTGTCGTTGACAACGTATAGCGATGTATTGTTGTCTTCGTAGGTCACACTACCGAATCCACCCTTTTCTGCAACTACGGTGTAGTTATCACGGATTGGTGCGAATAATTTCCAAGTGCCTTCCTCATCTGTTGTTACATTCTGGTCAAATCCAGAAGCTGATGTAATTGAAACGTTGACCGATTCAATTCCTTCTCCCATATCAGGAACATCGTTCTCATTCAAGTCCCAGAATATCTTTCCACCAATCAAGACACTCTTATCGACAGATACAGCGCCCAAATCCCAAGCGTTTCCAGTTACGTTGTCTAATGAATTGTAAGTTCCAGCCTCTAGTTTCCACATTTCCAGATTTTCAGTGCGGTTCAACATCAATGTCCAGTTACCTGGCATTAATACCTCGCTAATAATTCCTTGATTATCAGAAGGACCAAGGCTAACATTGCCAAGTCCATCAAGGCTTACTGCGGTAATTCTAGTTGCTGTGATGTTGGAATCTGTTAGAGATTCTTTCAACTGCATTGTGACATTCATTGCAGTCTTAGTTTGCCATGCCAAATCTGTTACAGCACTTTCCAATACGAGTACATCTCTGAAAATTTCTGTTTCGTTACTATCTGTAGTAAAGTCAGAAACCTCCACAAACCATTCGCCACTAGGGATGTATTCTGCAAATTCTCCATTTTCATCTGTCGCTAATGGGTAGAAATCATCGCCCGCCTCGTTTCTCAACCAAACGGTAGAATTCTCAAGTGCAAATCCATTTTCCATAGTTACATTTCCTGCTACCAAATATTGCGGTTCAATCGCTATATCCAAAGGTTCACTAGATGGCGCTAGACCAATACTTAGGACTGGTAAATTATTTGTAAATCTACGATAGTCTGTTGCGTTCTCATCTCTAGGGTCATCTGCAACCATAATGATTTGATAATCACCTACTGATAGAGAGACTGTCAATTCTCCCGTTTGGGGATCATACATGTCTTCTGTTACTTCTAAACTTAATCCAAATTCATTGATTGCCGTTATGTTGAATTTAGGAGCAATGCTAGTCCCGTTAGAATAATTTGCATCTTCATTTGTGTCTAAGAATATTCTAAACGTCATACTGACATTATCTGGATTAGCAATTAATTCAACCGTAGGAGAAGACTCGTCATCCATATCAAATTGAATAGGAGTGACATTCATTACAGCATTAGATACTTCAAGGGTCCAATTTTCATTATACAAATTTAGGTAAAAGTTTCCTGATTCACCGATTGAATCTCTCCATTCTAAGCCTGTTGAATCTGTAGCGATTACTTCAGTTCCCTCCGAGCCTGAAATTCCACTACCCCATTGAACTCCTGAATCATTGGAAGATGATTCTCTTAGCCAAACTGAGCCTTCTAATGGATTAGACTTTGTTAAGATTAAGTCAGTATCATTTACCAATTCAGCATCGGAAATCAGCATACCAGTGGTGTATGTTATACCATTAATGAAATGTGTTGCAGTTACGTGGAATTCCACTCCTGCTGGCATTAATATTGAATAATTCGCACCAGAATCTGTTCTCGACTCCAGAACGATGTTACCTGAGCGGGCAGTTACTGTGAGTGTATTTTTTGCTAATTCTCTCATTCCTACAGGTATATCTGATGGAATATCATAGTCAAAATCGGGATCATTGAGTAAATTATCCAAATCAGGAATAGTCCAAACAGTTCCGTTTATCCATACACTTGCTGCGTAAGATAGGTTTAGTTCAACGTCCTCACCATCTAACTCAAGTTCGTGCCATAATACAAATTCTTGGTCAGATTCATCTGAAATAATCCAGTTTCCATTGCCAATTTCTGCATAAACAACTCCATTTTCATCAGAAACCGCTGTGATCTCTTCAGAATTAAAATCATTCGAACCAGAGTTCATGAAGGTAAGTGTCCTGTTTGTCAAATCAAAGGAATTACCTACATGATTGAGGTTGATTGTAACATCATTCATTTTCGGAACTTTGACACCTAATGTAATGTTTACAGTGTCTGAATCCACAGTGAAGTTTTGTTCAACTTCATACCAACCATCGTCATCTATGTCTACACGCCATTGATAGAAACCAGTTGCTAGTGGCCCATAACTGAAGTTACCATCCTCATCAGTAGAGATTAGGATAGGTTCTGAATCCGCTCCTAGATCATAGTCAACCAATTCAATGGTAGAATTAGACAAAATTGTAAAATCACCATTTGTTAGTTCCTCTGATAGAAGTGTATCTTCAAATATTGAACCAGGCATCTTCATTTCTAAATCAGTAGTGGGGTTTATTGTTACTTCAACAGGGTCAGGAAGTTGTATCTCTCTTCCGTTTTCCATGACCGCAATCATGCTGTAAGTTCCCGGCATTAGACCAGTCTTGTAGAATGAACCTGGAGCAACCATAGGTCCAGAGAATGTTCCTTCGCCGATAAATAATCCTGTTCCGTTAACTGTTCCGATTCCATCATAGACACCAGTCCCTTCGAAAGTTTCACCATCCAAATATTTCACTACTGTGACTTCTCCATCTGCAGTCATACGTCCATTTGCTTCAACTGTTCCATCAAACAAGTATGTGTCGGCTTCAGTAGTTAGACAAGCGATGTGGGTTTTGTTAACTGTTTCATCATCCACAGTTTCTTGATAAATTGGCAGTGAGGTTACTGTCTCATTACCAACTTCTTCTTCTTGACAATTTGGTGCAGCGTAATCAATCCAATTAGCAACGATAGTTCCTGCACCAGTAAATGTAGCATTCGCAGTGTAAGAACGTCCATCCATAACAGTTCTAGTGTAATTTCCTGTAAAGCCGTAAACAATACCAGTGTTTCCTTGTGTATCAAATGTACCGTTTTCGGTAAATGTTACTTCACCTGTTCCTTGTACTATTCTAGATTCACCAACTTCAGTTGTGAATGAACCACTAGTTGTGGATACCGAGTAATTTGCAGACATGCCCCATATATTTCGGAGAATGAAATCCATACCATCCAATGGTTCACCCTCGAATGATTCGTGACCAGTCCAAGTAACGATTCCAGAAATTCCACTTGAATCCACGTCGATATCGAAATCAGTGTCTATTGATTCACCGAATTCTCTGTCTGCTTGGGCTCCAGTAATGTTCTGTGTTACTTCTCCCATCCAAGACATGTTTGCGACTTGTCCGAGTAGAGCTGTGATTAGGTTTGTTTCACGGTCATCGTTGGTTTCTACTGTCAAATCTCCCAATCCAGCCGCATATTCACCTGTTTGAATTGTATCCTTTGCTTCTGAATCATCGAAAATACCAGCATATGCAGAAACTCTGATCTTTCCTGCAGGAACAGTGTAAGACCATTCTCCGTTTTCATCAGCATCGGTGAATCCAATTGGAATCCAATATGTGTCTTGGTCAAGGTCTGTTTTGTCTTCACCAGAGAATGCGTCTCTTTCGATTAGTAACCTAACGTTAGGTAGTGGTTGTCCATTATCAGACATAGAGACGGTTCCTCCAACCTCAACACCTGGGTAATACTTCATTATCTTGACAGCAGTATTTGAAGCACCTAGCCTGTCATTTTCATCCTCGGCATTGTACCAATTTGCAATAACAAAGTGGTTCATCATTGCACCAGGCAATGGAAGTGCGTTTGTCATAATTGAATTTGGAGTACCAGATTGTCCCCAGTGTTGACCTGGTTGTTCGGTAGTAGCAAATCCAAGAGTTGACGCTCCATAACCAACATATGTACGAGCAAGCATTGTTTCAAAGAATGCTGGTGTGTGATCGATACGGATATCAACTAGGTTTAGCGGATCAAATGTAGCACCGGATTGCTGGTTCAAAACATCCTTTCGCATTTCTTCATCAAATTGTTCTCTAGTCATTTCTTGGTTGAATTGACCTCTTGATGTCATGTAAACTTCATTCATGAAAGTCGAGAAATCTTGACCTGACAAGATTGTAGGAGCACCGAAAATTCCAGTCGGACTTCCACCACTGTATTCTGAGCTATACATACCAGCTCTAGGATAGAGTCTGTTATCGATTGCAAAGTATCTAATCTCGTGGTCACGAGTAATGGTTTGACCAGGTGCTCCATTGTAATCTTGAACAGTGTATACATCATTATTTGATAAATCGTTATACAATGAATGCAATTTCTCTGAATCCAATGAAGATGTAAGCAGTTGAGTGATTAATGCTATACCAGCATTCTTTCTGTGAATAGGAGTACTCACTGAATCATACTCATCAATCAAATCTTCTGTATACCAATAATCTCCGAAGATGTAGTGAGTTGTGTTTTCCTCTGTGTCAGCGGTTGACCTAACATTAGTATCAAGGATATATTGCGCATCTGCCTTGTTTTCAAATGCGTAATCTCCAACACAAGCCCTATCTGTTGGGCAAGGAATCAATTCACCATTTTCATACACTTTGTAGTAGGTTTTGACATCCTTACCAAACACCCCGTTTTCGATTAATTGACCTTCTGCCATTACGACGTCTTCGTTAACTTGAATCACCTTAAATGAACGGTCAACAACTCCATCAGCATCCATGTTGGTTTGTATTTTCACAAATTCAGACTTTTGCTCATCTGACAAGTGTGCATCAAGAGAATTCAAGAACGAACTTGTGTGAATTCTTTCTCCTGTTCTAGCATCATTGTATGCTAAATCGGCTTCTGATAATCTCCAGATAAACATAGCAACAAGGTCATCTTGGCTTCTTGCCAAAAGCATGTTTCCTGTTGCAGGAATACCCGACTGGAAGTTATCAGATACAGATGGGTGGTCACCGGTTTCTAATGCTTGGAATCCATAATCCCACCATGATACGAACGCAGGCCTATCGGAATAGGACTGGTCTTGGTCTTGATCAGATAGCCAATCATATGCCAAGTTCCATCCTCTGTCGTTGTAACCGGAACCAAACGCTCCAAGATACCAGCGAGAATTTTCATCATAACTAGTATCGTCTAGAATTGAGAAACCAAAATCATTCCACCTGAGGATATCTGGTGCAATATTGTAAATTGTTTCATCCATTTCTGCTTCGTGACGTGATGAAGATGGCATTGCAGCATCTATTCCATATGTTGCATGCTGACCAATCAGCATGATTAACACTAATCCGATTGCACTGAATTGAGGATTTCGCCATACTGCTTTACGTGCGTTGCTAATTCTCTCACCTGGAGTTCGAATTCCCATACGCCTCCATGAACGTGCCATGTTTCCTGCACCGCTAGCCTTCCATAGAGTCACAATTCCCCATGAACCCATAACAGCCATTGCTGGTGCTGCGTTGAACAGGAATCTTCCTGCTGACCATGCCATGTAAGAAGCGACAATTACCCACATTCCGAGAACCAACTTTGTTTGACTCTTCTTCACAATTCCATCCCACAATGCGATAATTCCCATTACGATAGCAAGGACGAAAACAATCGGTCCAAAGGAGGCAAATAATTGTCCACGGCTTGGAGCGCTAGCTTCAGCAATTGTTCCGAAAATCTTGTTCTTTGTGAAATAACCAGAACCTGTGGTCAGGATTTCCCATGCGTTGGATTGGTCGGTGATCTGTAGGACGTATAGAACTACACCGAATACAACTCCACCAGTAAATAGTGAACCTAGAACCAATAGCCATGGCTTATCACGGAATCCTGTAGTGATCCATGCGATTGCTACAGTGAACAGTGTAATGAACAACAGAGGTGTCAATCCAGTGCTGTTTAGAACTAAATTCAATTGTGGATGTGCATAGAATGGCAAAATCATGATGTAAATTGTAGCCAACATCATGATGTTAAGTGCAGATAGAATTGTGCTGTCTTTTCTTCTGAACATGTTCATTGCAACTTGAATGAAGTATGCAAGGAAAATGATTGCAGGACCGTAGACGAATCCTTTCCAACCCAAAGCAACAATACTGAAACAGACACCAGCAGCGATAGCATTAGCGGATGCCTTTCTTCGGTGTTTGAATACTTCAGCCATCGCCCTGATAATTCCTGAAGGTGATGCATTTGTGTGACGTGATAGTCTCTCATCTCCACCTGCTTTGATTGCGCGGAGATAGAACATAAACGCAGCAGTCAAGAACAATAGGACATAGGAATCGTGGTCAGCCATTGCCCAAGTTGACTTCTGAACGTGAGTAGGCATGAATGCAATAAGCCAAGCAGCGATTACTCCAGCGCCCTTACCAAAGTTATCCTTAGCAATTCCAGCCATTGGGAAAACGATTAGTGCACCAAAGATTGCAGGCAATGCTAGCATAGCATACCAAACGGACTCATCTGAACTCAAACCAAGGTTTGTCAGAAGCATAGCAACCAAAGCCATTGACCAAGTGAACAATGGTGGACGAGGATTGATACCTCCAACTGGATAGTTCCTATCAGCGTCCCAAATCAAATGTGCATTTTCTGCAACAACGTAATCAACGACTCGCTTCATGTACCAAGGGTCAGAACCACCGGTTAAATCCCATGACTCTAGAGCTACAGAGTTCATTGAAGGAACGAAGTACCATTGAATTCTGATTGCAAGAGCAACCAAGAACGCCATGAATGTCATTATTCCAGCCCAGTGGTTAGACCAGAATACACGTGCCTGGCTTGGTTCGTGCAATTCTCTGTTCATCCAGCCACCATAATCTTCGTGTGTTGCAAACCAGTAAATCACAACTCCAATGAAGAAAGTGATACCAAACCATATCCAAACAGCCCAGTTTCCACTGAAGTTTTCGTTTTGCCAGTGACCAGATTCATACAGCGAAGACACGATGTAAAGAGTCCACATCGAACCAATGAATATTGCACGAGTAAACCATCTTTCTGCACACATCCATGCACAAGTAAGAGCAACTAGGCCAGTTAGCGCCGCTGGCCAGAATCCGATGTAACCATGGTATTCTTTTTCAGACCAAATTGCTAAGATATCTAAATCTCCTAGTGTGTTGAAATAAAGCAAAACCGCGATATGAGTCCCAGCCCAAACTGCAAGTGCAATTTGCAAAGGCATTGTAGCAGGGTTCCATCCACCGTCATGGGGCTTGATGTAGCCAAACCAACCTTTGTCGGTTGCAGGAGTGATAACTCCTCGCATCAAAACAGCAGCTAGTAAACCAAGAATAACGAAGATTGCAAGTGTGTTAAAGAACACAAATGCAATCGCTTCTTGCCAAGCGGAAGTCCTGACGTATTCTGTTTCATCTAGAGTGAACAGTTTGGTTTGGTTATCTGCAAAATTGCCCGCTGCAATCATTGCAGCCCAAAGTCCAATGAAACTGAATATCAGTACTGTATTCCATTCATGACGTCCACTAGAATCAAGCATGTATCCTCCAAACATTACGATGAAAGAAATCAAACCAAGGAAGTTTGAATCTGTGAACATTGCCACTCCTTCAGCGAAAATTAGTGATGCAACAAGGGTGATGAGGGAAATCGCTGCACCTTGTTGAATGACGTTATTTTCTTTCATGACACGAGGTGCCATTCCCAGAACCGCTGCGAATGTGATTGCAGCAAATGGTTCCATTCCTTCTCGATCAAAACCCAGACCGAAGTCTAGGCCAAAGTCAGCCAATAGAGCAACCAAAATTGCGAGAGGTGCAATTAGCAACCCAAGCATTGGATTTGGTGCTCCAATTTTTTCGTCGTTTTGTTTCGACATTGTGTTTCCCTCAAGTTTTGTAGGTGCAGCCTAAAGGCTGTAGCATTGCGGCCACCAAAGACCCCTTTTTATGCGTTACCTATTGGCATTTGAATTGGTTACAAAAAGGGTTCCGAAAAAACGCTAGACTCAAAGCCATTTTTCTAAAAAATGCTTACAGTGCTCTATGACCTATATCACGACGATAGTGGGAGCCGGACAACTCAATCTTCTCGATTAGCGAATAGGCTTTCTGAGATGCATCTTCCAAACTATCTCCGATTCCCGTGCAGGATAGCACCCTTCCTCCATTAGAAAGTAGAAGTCCCTGCTCTGATTTCGTACCAGCGTGATTAACCCAAGAATCTTGAGTAGAATTTGGTAAATTTTTGATTTCTCTACCCTTCTCAACTGGACCAGGATAATTCTCTGCAGCAAGAACAACTGTCATTGCGTGTTTCTCGTGGAAATTTACGTCTAAAGCCGATAGCTTATCGTTGGATGCAGAATACAATAAATCACCTAGATCTGTAGCGATTAATGGAATTGTAATTTGGCATTCAGGGTCGCCAAACCTAACATTAAATTCCACAACATATGGGTCATTGTTTTTGTCAATCATTAATCCTACGTAAAGCACTCCTCTGTAAGGAACTCTTCGATTTGAAAGGGCCTTGTGCATCGGTTCCACAATCCTTTGAATCGTCTTTCGCTTGACTTCTTCTGTGTAAACCGGTGCTGGAGCATAAGCACCCATGCCCCCAGTGTTTCGACCTTTGTCCCCTTCAAACTCACGCTTGTGATCTTGACTCGCAGGCATGCAAACATATCCGCTACCATCCATTACAACAAGCATGCTAGCTTCTTCACCGGGTAAGAATGCTTCAAGCAGTACTTTACCATCTGTTCTGATTGATTGAGTGATGAAATCAAGTGCTTCTTTACGGTCAGAAGTTACAACAACACCTTTTCCGCCAGCAAGGACATCTCTCTTGATAACCCAAGGATTATTGGAAAAATCATCTAATGCTGAATCGACATCACTATTCTTGTCGAGAACATGAAAGTCTGCAGTTGGAACACCATTATCCCTCATCACTTGTTTTGCATGTAACTTGCTACCTTCTAGCCTAGCCAAAGCAGCAACAGGGCCGAAACACGGAATTTCCATGTTTGCAAGTTTATCTGCCAGCCCATCACAAAGAGGTGCTTCAGGACCTGCTATTACAAAATCGACTTGGAGTTGAAATGCCAAATGAACTAAATCAGAAACCTCGCTAAATGAGTGATTAGTTGCAATTTCAGCAGTTCCAGCGTTCCCTGGAGCACAATGAATTTCTGCAATTGAGGAACTTCTTGACAAACCCAAACAAAGAGCATGTTCCCTGCCTCCACCGCCAACAACTAGAACTGACATTCCTGCCATGTTGGTGCCATTATTTTGAGGCTCATAAGACCATCGTGACACAAAATCAGCCATTGGGTTCAAAGGCCTAATGCTACACCGTGATTTTATGGAAGATTTCAACGTCTTTGAGATGATGTTGTTCACTCTCTGGATATATTTGCCAGGATTTTTGGTCAATACCTTTGCAATGATGTGGGGCAAGTGGCTTCCAAAAACAGGTTATGGGCCTTGGCCAATAGATGGAGGTAGGCTCCACAAAGATGGCAATCGACTACTTGGAGATGGCAAAACTTGGAACGGATTAATTGGAGGTTCACTTACAAGTGGATTATTGTGCTACATCATGACTCTAGCGCCTGAAAATTGGATATTCAGATCACCAACTGAAGCCGCAACGGGATGGGCTGCTAGTGCATTTTTGTTGGGAACTTTCCTAGGATTCACAAGCCTAATTGGAGATTCCACTGGCTCATATTTCAAGCGAAGAAAGGGTATGAAGAGAGAAGGTGACGTTTCTAGTAAAGCCCCACTACTTGACACACTACCATTTGCAATATCCGTTTTCGTCTTCGGACAGATTTTCTTGACCGGTTCTAATCATGGAGATAGAGATTTACTGATACCAATGTTATTGCTTATTGTAATAACACCAATTTTGCACCGCTCTTTCAACTTAATCGGATACAAAATTGGGTGGAAAGATGTGCCCTATTGATGAATAAATTAGGGGTATGATTCATTTGCTCTGTCGCTAGAGCGATAAATATGCGAAGAGCACTGTTGATGACTCTGATAATCCTATTTTGTCTGCCTATTGCAAATGCGACTCAGATTACGACCAATACAGAAGATAGTTCAAGTGGAACATTTTCAGGCACATACAATGTTGAAAATGGAGCTACATGGACGGTTTCTGGCAATTATGACGTTGAAGATGATACTGCAATTACAATCGAAGAAGGAGCAACTATGGTTGTTTCTGGAACAATGAGTGCGATTGCGGAACCAATGCTCAATCTTGCTGAAACTGCCAATGTGTCAGTTGATGTAGACTATATGGGAGAGCAAGGTACACTTAGAATTCAATTTGCAGAAGAAGTCAAATTCGGAATAGATATCGAAATCAACAATCAAACCACTATAAATTGGACTGGAACACAATTTGACTGGAATGGGAGCCTTGATGTGGAAACTATCATTGTCAATATTACTACTAATCCATTTCAAACTTCTTCGATAGAGTCAATCACACTATCTCCGCAAATGAATGCTCCTGTTTTACTTGCGGCTGACCAATTATCTGGAAATGGCACATCTCTAGTAATTCCAGATCGTCTCGAGGCTTGGAATATTGATGTTCAAGGAACACTTATTGTTACAGGTTCGATTTTTGGAGCCGAAATTACATGTCATGGTCTTTGTAATTTGGATGGAGCAAATATGACTAGCACCGGTCCAATCGAAGTAATGGGTGAAATCACAGTGAGTGATTCCACTCTAAGTGGTGGAGTAACTGATGAAGACATTATCTTGTGGGATGATGCCACTATAACTTGGACTAATTCTACAGGCACTGGAGGCATGACCGACAACTGGGTCAACATTCTAACAAGCCGCACCATCGGTGTGCAAAATGGATACGTAGTATTCTATGGATATGACATGGGATATGATTCCGTTAGTACATCACCTTTAGGAGATAACAGCACATTTGATGCTGGAAACATGGGAGATAATATCATCGAAATCGCACTCGATGAAAGAGACAGAATGGTTCGTTGGCAGGATGGAAACGGAGATGTCCATGAGGAAAGTGCAAGTGGCCTTGTTGTCCTTTCAACACCATGGGGAGATTATGAACAGCAAATCAATGACTTACCAAAAGTCAACCATTTCGATGTAGTTCTAGATTTACCAATGCTAACATTTGATTCATTGGTAGAAAGCGATGATGAAGGAAGTGTCAACACTAGACTCGGAGTGATGGCTACAGTAACAAATAGCGGTGATGCACCAGCAACATTCCTAATACCATGCACATCAAATGGAAGCGATGCAAACGTGGGATTAAGTGTTCCTTTCAGTGCTGCAGCTGGGGAAACTGTCGAAATTCCGATGAATTGGGATTCTGCATACGAGGGCGAATTTGCGCTTGAATGTTCTATCTTTGTCCCGTATCACTTCGAAGGATACCAAGTGGTTGATGTTGGAACTGCATCAACTAATCCAGTAACCTGGACTGAAGATGATGACGCATCATCAAATCTAGCATTACCAATAACAATTGGTGCTATACTAGCAATTGGTATCTTCGCATTCATTGCCAGAAGAAACATGGCTTAATGAAAATCATGCTTATGTTTTCACTACGCGCCTGATGCGAACATAGACTACTTCACCGTTGATAATTTTACGAACCATTCCATTGGTGGATGGAGGTCTATTGCCAGCAAAATTTTGGTTACTAGCAATTGGACGGGAATCTTTTCTCCTACGCCTTGCGGGTTGAACTGATCCACTATCTCCATCATCTAATGACCAATTGACCATGAGACCCTTTGCATCCCATTAAGGTATAAACTATTGTTTCAGATTCAACTAATGCAATTAAGAGCAATCAGCATGCTTCAGCGGCTTTGTCATTACTTGTGTCCCAATCAGCACTGTTGTCATCCCAGTAAAATTGAATCCTTGAATCGGTGGAAACAAGCGTACTACCATATTCATTTTCTATTGTAATTTCAAAGGTATAACAACCATCATCTCCATAGAAATCGTCCTTGTCGAGATATCCACCGCCAGTGTGAAGTGATACCCAATTAAAGTTGAAGTCGCCGTATCCATTAGCAATTCCTTCATCTGCTGAAATATCATAGGTATGTATCTGGCCACCACCTAATACGCGTATTGTTGCATCCCAATCAGATTCAATTGGTTGTGGCGTTTTCCCAGTAAATACTCCATCCTCGAAATCAAATTCTGCATCAGGAGTGCCCATTCCAACTATCATTTCAACATAGATACCTTTGTACACCTTTCTGTTTCCATTATCACTGTTCTCGATGTCATACTCCTCAGCGACTTTGATGTATGCAGTGTCGACTTCTCGGTTCATTATGTCATCAAAGGTCATAGAATCTTCATCACCATCGGAAGTTACCTTAATCTCATAATCAATTAGATCTTTACCGTCCATATCTTGGGCGTTACCCTTCCAAAACTCATCAAGTGAAACTGAATGAGTGTCCTTATCGATGTTGATTTTATCATCATGCGAGTATTCTACTTCCCCGTCAACTAGAACTTCAACAGTGTATTCCATTCCTTCAGGGCCATAAAACGTCAAATCGATTGCATCATCATCACCGTCATACTCAATATTAGCAATGGATACACCACTGCTTGAGGCTGAGAAGATTGCTACACCTGCTACCAAACCGGTTACGACAAGGAAACCTACAGCAGTCACTCCTAACTTTTGTAGATCGAACTCCTGTGCTTTGAGGTCCTCTCCGTTGAAGACAAGCCACCACAGAATTACTCCAGGAACGAATAAGTCATCAAGAGTAAAATCACCAAACAGAACTATGGTGTCAATGAAGAATACAAGAATCATTGTAACTATGAACCCTACAACCGCACCAATCTGGAATTTCAAAGCATCCATATTCAATCCGTTACCAAGTGAGGGTTGTGCTACAACCTCACCATCGGTAGATACATCTACAACTGCATCTACCGCTTCTGCTTCCTCTTTGTCTTCTGCAGCTTTGTTTGCTTTGTCCAGTAAACCACTCATTGCAATCACCAAATGTGTATGTACGAAATCACGACGCTAAGTGCTACGTTATCAATACAACCCCTTCATGGGTAATTTATGTCACTAGTTTGGGACAATAAATCAAAGGCCGGGAGCAGAGTCACGCCATTCGGCATCTTCATCGTCGTCATCGTCATCATCCATACTACGACGAGCAATCACTGCAGCTGCCATTCCTAGCATTGCCAATGATGGAATCAATTCAAAGCCTGGAAGATATACACCACGCACGTAGATTGTGATCATCTGAGCCATGGAGTTACATCCACTGATTTCGTATCTACAAGAGAACTCAGACACTGCTTCGAACTCTAGAGTGTGATACTCATCAGTCCAACCCTGGTTCTTTGGAGTTCTAACCATGATTCTAACCTTCATAGGTGCTGCCATTCCTTCAATCTCAACTGAAACTAGTGGAATCGAAATTTGGAATCCTTTCTCTTCCAGTTTATCTCTGGACTTCTCAGTTACACCTACAACGAACTTATCAGCCCAGTTACCTTGGTTGTATACTTTGAATTCGAAGTTGTGGTCTGTCTTTGGAGACAACTGTAGGAACGGTTCGGTTGCTTCTACCTGTAGCCTACTAAATTGTAGGATGTTGATAATCATTTGAACCTTGGACTCAGCGATATTGGGCGGGGGAACACCGTTTGCTTCAACTACTGTTGCTGTAACTTCTAAGTTACGACCAGACATTGTCATTCTCTGGTCTGCTCTAACAGTTGCTTGGAATTCGGATTCGCCATTAGGCGCCAAAGTAATTGTTCCAGGAGCTGCAACAACTAGTCCGTCAGCATCAACTTGTATCTGAATTCGCTCAATGTATGAGTTAGGGTTAGTAACTTTACAATTCGCAAATCCAGTCAGTGTTGCACCGGGATATACTGGAACGTCAACAGCACCGCTAGGATTTGGAGATAGACACTGCAAATCTACTGCTGGAACAGAAGCCTGTGCGGCTGCTGGCGTTGCAACGACTAGTGTGCTTGCGAAATATACTGCGAGGATTAACAAACACCTTCGTAGAGCCTTCATAGTATCACCTGTATAGGAGGCCACATTCTTGACCCTCATAACCATTTTGGGAACTTGCCTTATCAAAGAGGGGTATGTTGGTGACATCAGAGACTAGGCACATGTTGATATGCCTAAGCCTTTTGGAAGGCCTGTAAGAGGGATTTCATGACAATCGAATTTACAATTGAAGCAGAAGCACATTGCGATGGACCATGTGGAGTATATGACCCTGCAAGCGCCAGGGTTGCTGGCGAAGCTGTCCAATCAATGACAAAGAAGATGATCGCTTTAGCAGAGAATCACGGAACTGAATGTAATACTGCAGCATACCTAAACACAATGAGCAGATATGCAGCAATTAAGGAAGAAGAAGCACAGAAGTGCAAGGACGAATTACTTGTCTTGTGGACTGACTTCTTCAAACCGCAACACCTGGATGCTAACCCTGACCTCCATGACACATTTTGGCATGCAGCAAAACTTTGCTCTGCTTGCAAGGTAGAGGTTTCCGCAGATCATGCACAGGAACTAATGGATGCTATTGAATCAATTCACCACATGTTCTGGTCGGTAAAGGGCCGTGAAGTCCCATGGATTCGCGCATCTTGAATGTTAAAATCAAAGGCGACTCAATGTGGCCGACATTCAAAGATGGTGAAATCATAATTTGTGACCAATATCTTGGTCAATCCATAACTTGCGGTGACGTTGTAGTATTTACTCATCCTTTCAAAAATGAAGTGACCTGTGTAAAGCGTGTCAAATCTATCTCTGATGAAGGTGTTTTTGTCGAAGGCGACAACCCTGACCCACTTGCTAGTGAAGATTCCCACAATTTTGGAATTGTTGTAAGGGATAAAATCACAGCTCTGATGAAAAACTAATCATCTCTGTTCGAAACAATCGAAATCGATTAGATAAGTTGTACCAAGTAAAGTAAATCTTTCTTCAAGGCTAAGGCTTGTATCATGGAATTCAATAGTGAATGTGTCTGCTTGAGTGAATACCATCTTTATTGCACCCTCGTATCTCTTCATGATGGTTGCAACATGAACGCCGTTTTTCATGACATTGAATCTGAAATTCTTCCATTGAAATAAACTGCTTGAAATTGTAAATGTTGGAACTCCCATCACGCTGATTGTGTAATTTCTTCCAATCCAAGATGTTCTTTTTGCCCTGCCGACTTCTGCACCACCAATTGTTGCAGCAACTTCAGAGAAAATGAATTTGAACGGCTTTCTAATTTCGGCAATCTCTGTTCCTTTGTTACCGAATACCTTGATGTTAGCAGATCTTGCGTTTCTGAAGATTTGTCTCATGAGGAATCCACCAACCCCGCCTACCTCTGCAGATTGGCCAAGTTGCTGACCTGTAGGTGAATGCAAGGAATACTTGTTTCCTGAATCAATTCCAATCAGTACATTTGACAACTCTACCTGTTGATTGACAACAATTGCTGGCTGCATTAACATGTCTTGGAGTTCTTCGTCCATGCCATCCCCACCAAGTCCAACATATTAATTCGTCACCGACTTCAGAAAGATACAACTTTGAAACAAAAGGCACACTGCAGTGCAATTAGTAATCATAAAAGTGGACCCGGAGGGACTTGAACCCACGACCGCCCGGTTATGAGCCGGGTGCTCCACCAACTAAGCTACAGGTCCGTAGCGAACACTCTCACGAGGTAGGTAGTCTTGATTGTGATGGTTTAATCACTTCACGTGCAACTCTCTCACATTCGTCTCTAACTTCCTCGGGAATGAATATCAAAGCCTGCTCAGATGATAGAGTAAGGCTTCGAATAAGAGGGGAGTGCTCGACTACATCTCTGCCGTCTTCAAGCACAATACCTTGGCTGTATGGCATGTATCCTTTCTTGCGTATTGATGCTGTAATTATATCTGCATCTGAATATCCTGCCTGTTCAACGATAGGAAGTAGTTTTGGAATGACAACTTCGCTCATTTCAGCAGTCAACTCACCGATTCTTATCGATTTATGATAGTCCCTTCTCGAGACCAATCTTCTTGCGTACCCAGATAGATTCGAGTCTTCATGATCTGCCCAATCCATCATTGCACCGTTTATGTCTGCGTCTGTAAGTCTAACATACTGTTTTACTGTAAGTTCAGAATTGCAAAGCATGTTGTGCAGGGGTATACTAAGAGAAAGTTTACCCTCATTAGCCAATTCTCTAGCACGGGAAAGTGCCCTCACTAGATACTCTTGAGTAAGTTGGTTTACCTTATGGAAATATACTTGATTGTACAGATGGTATCTAGTAACTAAGTATGCTTCAATTGCAGGAAGGCCCCATTGTTTAGCGTACAAGCGGCCGTCATCCCCTACTCGCAGAGCGCGTATCACTCTTGCAGAATCAAAGCCGCCAATTTGTGCACCAGAATTTGCTTGGTCTCTAATCATGTAATCCATTCTGTCAACATCTAATTGACTACTTACTATTTCCTTTAGGAATGGAGCAATTTCTTCTCCAGCATATTCTGATTTCCCTGAATAAAGAGCGAATAATCTTCCGGTTCTTTTCTCTCCGAGAACTTCCCTAATTGCAATACCAATCTCGGTATCTTCAGATTCAAGTACCATTTTTCCCCAATCTTCATGGTCACGGAAATTAGCGAAAACCTTGTCAGTTTCAAGCAAGTGAGAAAATGGTGGATGTCCAATATCATGAAGCAGAGCAGCAATAGATACCAATTCTGCATCTTCTTCTGAAATAATTCCTGGCTGTAACTCTGAAAGATGCTCGCAAAGGACCCTAGCAAGATGGTATGCACCTAGGCTGTGTGAGAAGCGATTGTGTGTTGCTGCAGGGAATACATAGTGGCATGTAGCAAGTTGCTGAATGTTACGCAGTCGCTGGAATTCACGTGTATCAATAAGCCTTGCAATGTGAGCAGGAACGAAGATGTCGCGATGAATTTCATCACGTATGACTCGGTCCCTCATGGTGGGCGCTCTGCCATCTAATATCAAGTCCTTTCCCTGCGTAAGGGATATGGCATTAGATGGGTTGGAGGTGGTATGAGCGAGAGTTCTGAGCATGCAGATACTGACTCGAAAGAAGAAGAAATCGAAGACTTAGTCGACGAAGCAAACATGGAAATGGATGTCGATGCTGTCTTTGAAACATACGATGCCAATTCCGACGGCTCAATCGACCACAGTGAGTATGTCGATAAGCACAAGGATGAGGTCGAAAGCGGAGGAATTTCTGCAGTAATTGACCGTCTTCTCGACGATAGTCCTGAACTTCGTGGACAAAGATTGTGGGTCATGTTCGCACTTTCCGTATTGCTTGTTGCAGCAATGAATGCTTATGCTATGGTGCGTGAGCCAGAATTGGTACTCATCGAAGATTTAGTGGAGCACTATAACGAGGTAGTATCGGTTGAAGGTACTGTGATTTCTTGGGTTGAAGACCCATATTCATCTGGTGATAATCGTGTTGATATTATCATAGAAGATGAAACCGGTGTTGCAGAATTGAGATGGTATCGTTACGGAGATATTCCAATGTTAGGAACAAAGGTTATTGCAACTGGTGATGTAATTGAATATGAAGGTCGCATCTGGCTACAAGCTCTTGGTGGCGGAGCACTATCTTGGGATAGTGACGATATTCCTGAAGCGAAGGAAATTGGCATTTCAACAATTGCTGCAAATCCAGAAGATTACCTGGGTCAAACTTTCACTTTGACTGGCTATCTATCAAAGTCCGTTAATCCTGATTCAACATTTACTGCACTATACCTCGGCGATCATCCTGAGTATGGAAATAGCGAACATCAAATGAGAATGGTAATTCATTCAGCACCTGATCGATGGCTAGAATCGGGACAAAAAGTTGAGGTTACTGCAGTTGTTCAATACGAACAAAGGGAACTACGATGGTCTATTCATACACAAGGACCAGAGGTGCGAATTGTTCCATCACACGAACCAGTTCCTACTGAAATCGGATGGTCAAATTATCAATCCTGGTCTTTCTCGTCAGATAGCATGGTCAAGTTGGTTGGAGAAATCAGTGATGGCAATGTGATTTCAGATGATGGAACATTGACCGTTTGTTTGCTAAATGCCGGAGATATTTCCGGAATTGAGGGACAAACAAAATCAATCACAGGTAGATTATCTTGGTCTAGTTCAAAGGGCACATGGTGTATTGATGTCGGTGGTAACACCCAATCTGGCCTGAGCGACGTTGTAGGGGCTGAAAACTTGCTCAACCAACTAGCAAGTGACCCAAGTCAATCGCTTACAGACATAGAAAATGGAACTGAATTCAACATCACTGGTGTTATCTCGGGCTCTACTTTAATGAAAAATGATGGAGATACAAAGGTAATAATCGCTAACGCTCCATATCCAAATACGCTGACAAAATTCGATGCTTACATACCACTAGGTATGCATTCCGGATGGTTAGAAGATGGTCAACAAATTTCAGCCACAGTTACGATGCTATGGAGTTCTAATCCTCCTGAGTTACAACTCAATGTAGTAAATATCAACTTTGTAGGAAACCCTCCTGCACCAAATAACTACGACTTAACAGACGGACCACCAGAATTTTACGACCTTAACAAGATAACAAGTATAACTGGTAATTTGGTAACTATCGATAACGAGACATACCTGCAAAAAGAAGGTGGAGAACAAAAGATTCGAATCAATGTAGTTTCAAATTCAATTTACGAAGGAAACTCCCAGAATGAAGGAAAGACACTGAAGTGGACAGGGAGACTCATAGAAATGGCAGACAATGTCAATCTAGCACACTATTACGTATTGGACGATGCTGATGTCACAGACAATGATGGCAATGGTATTGCAGATGATGCTGAAGATGCTTAGGTGATTTGATGGAAGCATTTTTTGTAGAATTGGCTTGGATGTTAGCCGCCTTATTCATAGGCGTCTGCATCGGTTCCATGACGGGATTGATTCCTGGTTTCCACGTCAATAACGTTGCATTGATTCTACTTGGAGTATCTCCTGCATTATTGGCAATTGGAATCCCACTATCTGCAGCAGCTGGAATCATTGTTGCTACTGGAGTAGTACATACTTTCCTAGGATATATTCCCTCGGCACTTATTGGAGCGCCGGGTGCCGACACTGCACTTGCTCTCTTGCCTGGCCACAGGATGTTGCTTTCAGGCAATGCACCTAAGGGAGTTGCATATTCAGCGAGAGGTAGCCAGCTTGGGTTATTCCTTTCACTGCCACTGATTGTGGCTGCTAGAATCGCTTTCGGGCCAGAATTAGGATGGTATGATTCACTAAGAGGAGCCCTTCCGTGGGTTCTTTTGTCGATTTCAATTCTTTTGATTGCAACAGAAACAACACGCCTTAACTTCCCCCAATGGATGCAGAAAATA
>MDSV01192068.1_pt1 | contig 72996 bp, 62 predicted proteins | sample 810851 | NCBI WGS metagenome assembly MDSV01 (sample SAMN05326640, study PRJNA326480) | marine metagenome | isolation source: seawater | place: Atlantic Ocean: North East | collected 2012
TAGTTATTGGCGCGGCAGGGGAGATTTGAACTCCCGAGGTGAAACACCACTGGATTAGCAATCCAGCGCAATGGCCAGGCTATGCGACTGCCGCAATAAGCCGTCGACCGACGAGGCAGTCATGAACATGACGGTTGATGAGTTAGAACTTTGCTACCAAAAATTCATGACATCGGTCCAAAGAAACCGAGGGTTTCAGGCGGTATAACACAAACAATCACGAGAGCAACATGCATCCAGCCGAGATAGTATAGTGAGCGGAAAAATGAGCGAGCCGCTTTCGGCATACGTCCATTTTCATCCAACTCCTCAAGTGGATCAATATCCCAAACAGATTTGGCATACCAAACGGTAAGACCACCTGCTAGGAAAGCCCAGAGCAACGGAAGTCCACTGTTTGGCCAAAAGCAAGGTACTGAACCCAACAACAGTAGTAAAAAGCAGTAAACTTTAGACTCGAAAACAGTTCGTTCTGGTCCTTTAACTTCATTCAACATCGGGACATTGACTTTTCCATATTCTCCTGAGCGGTAGAGTGCTAGAGCCCAAAAATGAGGGGGCGTCCACAGAAAAATGAGTAAGAAAAGCATCCATGGTATTGGTGAACCTAAGTCAAATGGATTCATTGAATCAAGAGTGCTTGAAGCTGCTGCTGCCCACCCAATGAGCGGTGGAGTCGCTCCAGCAATCCCCCCGATAACGATATTTTGAGGCGTTCTTCTTTTGAGCCAAATGGAGTACACGAAGACATAAAACGCCACCGAAAAGAACGACCAAAACGCTGCTTTCCAATGGACCAAGAAAAACAGTGAAGAACCAAAAATCGCAATTGTTAATCCGAACAAGAGGGCACCTCTGGCAGATATATGGCCTAGAGGAACCGGACGATTTTGGGTTCGTCGCATGTGTGGATCGATATCCGCATCGTACCACATGTTGATTGAATTGGAGCCACCTGCGGATAAAGTGCCTGCTACAACCGTGAGAAGTATTGTTAGCAGTGTATCTGTCCAAGTCCTATCGACATCAATGAGTTGATGTCGAGCTAGGAGATCATGAACCAAAATCGCACATATTGCAGTGATTTGGAGCAGTACGATAACTCTCAATTTCATCAACTGCACAAACACTTTCAACCAACCAGGGTGTGGAATGGGTTCATCGATGACCGCACTCACTTTCATTCCTCCTCTGTGTGCATGTTCCTCGTGGCGTTAAGTCGTAAAATAAACGATGCGGATACAGCCACAAGGAAACAAAACACTCCGAACAGCAGATGAAGGAGAGAAATCCATTCTGGGAAATCGTCCATGTCAGCGAGTACAATGTACGAGCCTCCGACAAGGACATTAAGTATCCATAATCCAGCAGCCATATCGGTGATTCTACCAAACGAAGGCGTGACTTCATACTCACGAGCATCGGCCCGTAGTCGTGCAGAACCTGATACCAAGATGAGACCGACCAGCACTGCTCCAAATCTATGGATCATTTGCACCAAAATCCCAGGCCCATCCAGTGAAGGTAAGAATGAACCGTTGCATTTCGGCCAGCCGTTTGGAAAACCTACCGAACATCCTTGATTGTATTGTCCTCCAGCTGTAGTAGACACCCACGCACCTAGAATCAACAATGTGAATACTGCGCCGGCCATTGCATCGACTCTTTTGACGCTGGATGAGACAAACTTAGAATGAATTGCGAATAGTCCGGAGTCCGGATTTTCAATACGTCGCATGGCAAAGTGCTGAAACAAAAATGAAGAGGTGAATATACTTGCTAATGACAGGTGTAAAGCAACGGACCAATCGATATTATCCATGTAGACGGTCAACGCTCCTACAAGTGCTTGAATAATAAGTAAAATTCCTGAAAAAAGAGTCGATATGTATACTGATTTACCGTAGGTATCAATCATCTTACGAGCCATGATAGCATTCAGTAAGACGGGTATTGCGATTATGCCTACCAAGAGCCGATGGAACCATTCCGAAAAAATCTCAAATGTAGTGTATCGATGGTCGGCACCTCTCGAATCAATTTCATCGGGATGTTCCTCCCAATAAGCCCCCTGTTGCTCCTCCGAAATATCAAAGCCCCACGTTCCGAAGCATTGCGGCCAATCAGGACAAGATTCTCCTGCGTCATTGATACGAATTGTTCCTCCAGCAATGATGATGAAGAGTGCTGTAACAAGCAACGCAAGAGGTACAGTCGATGGTCTGCGCCACCACGCCAAGCCTCCCATGTGTAATGGTGGGAGCAGACCCCTTTTGAACACATTCATTTAGCAAGAACCGTGTCCGAGATGCTTACTCGAGTTCTGGCGTTGACGCTTGTCACAGTGATGATTTCGATTCCGATTCATGCTGAAACTGCGATGATGGATAGCAATGGTTCTTCGGCAATGACTCTTGATGTCGTCATAATCGACTCCGAGTGCGTTAAATCGGATAATTGTGAAGGTTTTCGAGTGCAGCATCTTGTGGAGTATTACGGTGCAGACTGGTGTGAGCCATGCGAGCTGATTGAGCAAGAACTTGATCGAATCAATCAAAGTGATATTTTTGTACTCCAACATCACCCTTCTGTGGTTGATGAGACATTTCTTAGTGAATCAAAACTAAGATTTGAACAGGAGCACAGATTGTTGTTTATTCCCAGTCTCGTAATCGATAGCAAGGGATTACTTACTGGTTCAAGCCAAGCACTTGAGTTATCAAACTCATTGAGTATGCGTACCTCGAACTTCTCAGGTTTGGAGAATATTTCGATTTCTAATGGTACACTACAATGGAATTCAACAATCGGAGATCGAGTGAGTGTTTGGAGAACAGATGCGGTCCTACATGAAAGCAGGAACAGAACACATCCAACTCTTGCAATTGATGTCTTGCAATTCAATTCTTCTCAGTCTGAAGCGAATATATCATCACTTCTCGATGATTTTGAAGGCACCCTGGTTGTTCTTCTTGAAAAAAGCGGGACGTATCGTTTGGAAAGCGACTCAATAAATCCAACTGGAGCAATCGACCTGTATGATTCAAAGCAAGTCGATGAGGGAAAGACATCAAGCGGAATTTCACCAGGCGCTCAAGCCACGATTTGGGGTGTCGTTCTTTTCGCAATGTTACTGCCAGCAATATACATGCGAACAGTACTTGCAAGGCAACCAAAACTTCGTTCTGAAGAGGAATAATTCACCTGTTGCGCTTGGGTTAGGTTCAAGAACAGTAGATAAGTCGGCAGTTTGCGGGAGTTCCCGTAGGTGTCAAACATGGTTAAACCAGCACGACTTCACACACGTTTTGAAAGAGCTCGAATTATTGGTGCACGCGCACTTCAAATTGGAATGGGTGCCCCACTATATGCAAACGAAGAAGTTCTTCGAGATGCTTTCAAAGAAGAACTCGTTTCGCTTTATGGGCTTGAAGAAGCCTCAGTTCGATTCGTACTCGACCCTCTCAAGATTGCATTGTACGAATATGAACACGAATTGATACCAATCGATATCGACCCACACATTGACTGAATTAGTCCTGAACTGCATAGCCATAGAAGGCTGCATCACTCACATCTGGTAAAGCATCACGCTTGACCAATAAAGTCCTCACTGCCCAAAGGTCGACAAACACTCTATATTTGGTAGTGGCATCAAGATAGTCAACTCCACTTGAACCTCCCGTTCCCATTCGACGACCTATCATCCGTTCGACCATCCTTGCGTGAGCTGTTCGAAACAGCAGCATCGATTGTTCAAGACCAACGAATGAATCGATCAGTTTTCGTGGCCATGAAAGTAGGGGCAATTCTCGATAGGATTCGATAAACAATAGGCCCGCTCGGGAACGAGAGATTTGTCCATTCGGTTTGAGGAAATCTTCGGCTTGTTGATGAGCCGCTTCGATTCGAGAACGCACTGCAGATTCCTCTCCATGTCCAATCGCAACAATATGTGAAATGACTTTTTCACCGTGGTTCTTCATTGCATCCAAATGTCCGTTTACAAACGTCTCCAATACCTCAGCATCGTTTTCATCGCCAACTAAAGAGCCGTTAATTGGTGTCCGCGCCAACCAGGCCGAAAGTGCATTCCGAAGTGAAGGCTGGCTTGAAGTCCGCTCAAAATCCGAAAGGACGCTTTGTGTTACCTTGCCTTCCGAAGCCAGTTTCCTCATGTGCTCTAGAGGGTCCATTCCGCCCATTCTCTGCTCATTTTCAAGGCCGAGGAGCACTTCAAGTTCTCGCATTTGCCATGATTCGAAACCAGAGGATGTTCCAAGCTTATCGCGGAATGCGAGGAAATCTTGAGGAGCGAGGGTTTCCATAACCTTCCATTGATTTGAAAGCAGACGGAAAATCTCCGTTACTCTATCAAGATGATGAACCATTTGCGGTAACTTTTCCTCCGGAACATTCTCTTGGTTGAGAAGGATATGGGCTTCTTTTAATTCTCTCAAAATAAGTTTGAACCACAATTCAAAGGCTTGATGAACGACAATGAAATGTTGCTCGTCGTTCGAGGGAGGAGGATTGTAACCTTCTGGACCGCCTTGCAAAGAAAGAAGTTCATTCAGTCGAAGATAGCCTCCGTAAGTCATTCTATGCGTGGGGGCGCCATCGGCCATGATACAGGATAGGTACCAAGCCCTTGAACTCTTCACTTGATTTCAAACAAATTTATTTCGCCTCATACCAGCGAATGAATGCCGTTTGCCAATTTTAGTCCAATTGCATACGCTAGGATCGTGAGAGCAGATGATGCGAGAAGGGCTGGCCAGAAATCAATTCCTCGATTAAGAAACAGAGGTAGGCTCACAAACAGAACCAGCGAAGGCAGGACCAACCAAAATACATCCATACTGAACTGAGATATCTTTTGCGCATCACCGGTGTCGACATACAACCAGACTATGGCAAGAATAGAGATGATTGGAAGAGAGGCTATCAAGGCACCATAAACATCGTGTTTCTTCGCTACTTCACTTGCGCCAACCACAAGACCACCTGAAAGAAGAAGTCGTCCAATGAGTTGCATCCACGCCATATATGACAAATTAAACAGGAGGCTTGTCTTTGTTTTGGATGATTTGTGTAATTTTGTCCCGGAAAAAAACCATCAGAAAGAGGAGTATCAATACATTCCCATGAGAACACTCATATCACACATACTTGACCCCTCGACATGGGCGTAGATTCTGATACACTGGCGAGTTGGCTTGCCGACTACGACCCAGACAACATTACCATTGGAGTAGTGGCATCCCACTCTTCACTGCAAATTCTTCATGGTGCACGACGTGAGGGTTTCAAAACATTAGGAATCGCAGTTGGAGAGAACAGGCGCCGCTTTTACAAGGCATTCCCAGGTGCTGAACCTGACGAATGGTTGATGCTGGAAAATTACCGTGAAATGCTCGACCATGCAGAATGGTTTAGGCAAAGGAATGTCGTCATTATTCCTCATGGTTCATTGGTCGAGTACCTTGGGTCTTCAAATTTCCGCGAACTCCAAGTTCCGACTTTCGGAAATCGTGGTATTCTGCATTGGGAAAGCAGCAGAGAGCGTCAACGCCAATGGCTTGAAGCAGGGGGCTGCACAATGCCGAAAGTACTGGAGGACCCTCACGATATCGATGGACCTGTTATTGTGAAGTATGCTGGTGCCAAAGGTGGACGTGGATACTTTATCGCTCGAAATTATCGCGACTTCCGAAGAAATGTTGACATTGAAGAAGAATTTACAATCCAAGAATATGTATTAGGATGTCGTTATTACCTCCACTTCTTTTTCGACCCAACTGCAAGTGATGGTTTTCAAGTTCAAGGAAAGGGCTCTCATGCTGGGAAAAATCTCGGCCGGCTCGAATTGCTATCAATGGACCGAAGAGATGAGTCTAATGTCGATGAGTTCTACAAACTCGGTTCACTTCGAGATCTTCGTGAGATGGCTCTAGAACCATCGTTCGTCGTTACCGGTAATCAACCGGTGGTGATTCGTGAATCCTTGCTTCCACGGGCCTTTGAAATGGCGGAGGGCACTGTAGCTGAGTCGTTCGAACTTGAAGAAGGAAGCCGTGGAATGATTGGACCGTTTTGCCTTGAAACAATCGTTACAGATTCGTTGGAATTCAAAGTGTTTGAAATCAGCGCACGAATTGTTGCAGGTTCAAATCCGTTCGTAGGAGGGTCTCCGTATTCTGATATAAACGAGGAGCGAATGTCAACAGGAAGAAGAATTGCGCGTTCTATTCGAAAAGCAATCGAGAACAATTGCTTGGAAGACATTCTATCTTAATTCTCTCGACTGAAATGAGATTCATGCAACCACCCTTTCCCAATTGTAGTAGAGGCCTCTTGCCTTTACCTTACCAAATGTATGTTTGAGATATTTTGAAATCGACGCAGACTTTCGACATAAAAATGGGGAGAATCAGATCATTCGTGTTTGGTCCTGCGAAAGCAGACATCGAAATCTTGAGAGCCAAGTACGGTTCAACTCCGTCAAAATTCATCACCCTGCCAAATGGAACGAATGCTCATCTACGAGACGAAGGGAATCTTGAGGCGCCCACAATAGTTCTTGTCCATGGTCACAGTGAGGATTTACACACTTGGGATAAACTGATTAAAAAGTTGGAGGGGAAGTATCGAATTGTCCGATATGATTTACGCCGGCATGGTTTAACAGGCCCAGCCCCCGACAACGAATACAAAATTGAGGATTATGTTTCAGATTTGTCCATGCTTGTTGACCATCTTGAAATCGAAACATTTGTCCTGCTTGGCCACTCCATGGGAGGAAGAATCTCGCTCAAATATTCGATGGCAAACCCAGAGAGAGTCAATGGCCTCATCTTACTTTCAGCAAGTGGCGCACCTCGGGAGGAAAAAACATCTCCGCCTATGGCGCTTCGACTAATGAAAAATCCATTTGGACGGGCTCTTATCAAACGAATTTGGTCTCCAAATCTGGCCAAAAAGTCCTTGATGGACATGGTCCATGATGAATCATTAATCACTGAGCATGAAGTCGAACGAATGTGGGATTTCTCCAGATATCCAGGAAATATGGAGGCTATGTTCCGAGAATTTTCTAACAATTGGCCTGATTTTAAATCAAAGGATTTCGAAAATTTCGCTGTCAAGACATTGCTGATTTGGGGCAAGGAAGACACGGTGTGTCCAACAAGTATGGGAGAATGGTATCATACTTATCTCCAAAATTCAGTCATGGTTCAAGTTCCCAATATTGGCCATAATCCTCAGTTTGAATGCCCTGAAACCATTTCAGATGAGATTTTGCCTTGGATGGAAACGCTGGATTAAGGCATAACCGTATTTTCTAACTGAATTGCAACATCTAAAGAACACAAGAGTTGAATTCGAAATCTAGTTGGTGAAATCACTGAGGAAATTCCATATGAGTTGGTGTGTATCTGTTCCATCCACTTGATTTGGCCAGGTGTGCTCTTGGGCTTCCATACCATAGTGTTCAATTCGAACACCTCCGTTACAATCGGTATGAACGATGTGTTCTACATCGTCGCCTCCAAAAAGATGTGAATGGGTATTTTCCTCTTGGCAATTCGATTTTTGAGCCCAATAATCGATCATTCCTGGAATATTACTCATTGTTCCAACTCCTTCATGCTCACCGTCTTTCCAATCCCAATCATCATCGTAATCAATGATGTAATCCAATTTGCCATGAATGTGCAACACTGCCACACTTCCAAACAAATTGCATGTCTCTGGGTTCACTGGCATCGTTCCAGCAAAAGATGCCACTGCAGCGAATCTGTGGTTGAGTTGACACGCAATCTCATACGTGTACATCGAACCCAATGAATACCCAATTGCATACAATCTGTCCTCGTCAATGCAATACACTTTTGACAACTCATCAATTATTGCTTCTGAAAAATAATTGTCCTCTCTGGATGTTGCAGCAGTATTCAGAAACCACTCACCCTCAGCTGTGGTTCGATCGCTTTCAGCAATGGCGTAGGCCATGATAAATTTCTCATCCTCACCTAACTGATCGAATTCGTATTGTTGTTGAAAATCTTCATCAGCCCCGTCTGCGCCATGGAATGCGAGAACGACAGGAAGTCTAGTCCCTGCATCTGAGTTTGGAACCGAGAGCCTAAACAATCTTTCACCCCCATTTACAAACAACGAAATCATGGATTGAGTGATAGATTCAGATGGAGACAAACAGGGATTTTCTATCGTTACTAGTTCAGTACCAGGTGATTCAGATTCACCGCTCGTCGATGGTCCAACACAGCCAGAAAGTGGCATCAACAAGAGAACAATTATCATCAAAACAGTACGCTTATGCTTCATCATGAGCCAAAACCTCCGCTCCAAAATTATCCATTCAGTAATTTTCATTCTCTCTGTGTTGAATTCTTCAAATAACCAAAAACACGATTGTACACTGTTGAGTAATACGAGATTAATCTTCATTCGTAGAAAGTGAATCCAAATCAGGCGCACTCGGAAGGTTTGCTATAACTGCCAAGTATTCATCCAGTGATACCTCTCCATCACCATCTTTGTCGGCCTGCTTGTGAATGACTTCTGCATCTTCTACGGACATTCCAGTCGCCTCTGCAAGTTCCTCAACAGAGAGCATCGCACTGCCATCAAGGTCTGCACTTTCGAAACGAGACTTGAGCGCTGCAAGTTCCGATTCAAGTTCACGTTTGATCTGTTCACGTTCTTCCTTCGTGGAAACACTGAATGAACACACCTGCATGATTGGGTCACCAGCACTTAATTCAGCAGAATATTCGGTGGTATCTCCACCATTGCTGACCATCACTTGGAATTTTGTTGGGTCTTTAGAGCGTCGCTTCTTATGCTTCTTGTAGTAGTGAACATAAACATGGTATTGGCCGCCTGGTGCAGTGCCTTCTGGCCAGAAAACATTCTCCACAGGCTTACGGGTTTCGGCACGTACATTTGCATCAACGTCAAGTTCTCCACCGCATGCAGACAACTTGTTTCCACCGTGAATTCGCTCTCCCGATGGACAGACAATGTGCAAATCAAGGTCGTTGTAATTGTTCCACATTAAGGACACTTGAACATCTGAAGATTTAGCACCTTCACGCTCTAGACGTGCTTGAAGTTCTTTGATTGCCTTGGAATTCGCATTGTTGGAAGCGATTTGTTGTTGCTGAGCATCAGCAATTTCGGCGAGTCGTGCTTCTTCAGCTGCTAACAAGTCTTCTTGTCGACGCAGTTCACGTTCAGCAGCAAGACGAGCCTCTTCCTGTTCTCGGCGTCTTGCTTCGTCCTCCTCGTCTCGAACCTTTTGAGCCGCTTCATTGGCTAAACGGGCTTCTTCCAGTGCAGCAGCACGTGCTTCTTCAGCGATTCGTTGACGTTCAAGTTCTTGTTGAGCACGAGTTTGATCGAGTTGCTCACGGGCTTGCCGTTCTGCGTCTTCGAGAGCAAGACGACTCGAGATTGCTTCTTGACGGCGGCGGCGATTTTCAACTATGGCCAATTTGCGGTCAATTTCTTTCTTTGCACTACCAAAACCAGGTGCTCGAGAACCATAGCGAAGACCTTCCGGGTTCATTCCCTGTCGAGCTGAAACGGTGATGTCTTTTCGAGTGTAGATGAACCAGAGTCCATAGCAGAAACCGCCACCTAAGGCGAAAGATGCAATGAGGTATGCTATCTCCATCAGTACACCCGAGGGGGTGATAGTCTTTGGTAGCATCGGTTGAACGATTCTGTCAAAACCCTCGTAAACTCCAATTTAACTTCACGATTCTACTCGAGATGCATTATTGGTGGCTTGTTTATAATCTAATAGCACTTGGTCAGTTTGTGAGGGAAATACATCTACGATGGACGGCCCAAACCGTCGCGAATTCCGAATATGCCCCAATTGCAGAGATTGCGCATTCTCTCGAAGTAGTTGGCCATCTCGACATCGGCGAAAAGGGAATCCGGCAACTGATTTTTCCGCACTTTTGTGAAGGAAAAGGGCCGAGTGATTTGAACGATGTTCCGTTCTTAAACGTCGAATCTGAACTCGATGGAGGGCAAAGTGGTTATCTTGTAGTCTGGAACTCGCATCCTTTGTCAATTGCAGCCATTCATTTCTCCAACATTCACATCCTCCCACCGTATACTTACGGTGGAGATGGTATTGACATTACTGTTCGAGGCGTACCATCTGGAATTTCACAATTCCTCAAAACATGTCGAGCCCTTCTGCCACCTGATACTGTAAAAGTTGTCGAAATGGCAGATAACAAGAGCATTGTAGAGAGCACGCTTACTCCTAAACAAATCCACTGCGTAAAAATTGCTGCCAGCTCTGGATATTACGATCATCCAAAGAAAATCAAATTAAGAGAACTTTCGGAATTGATGGATATTCCTCGCTCTACACTGCAAGAACACCTCAATCGTGCCGAATTATCGATGATGAAATGGGCAAGCGACCAAATTGAAACCGAGTGAATCGTGCAAAACCTTGAGAACATGCAAGTTTTGGGCATTGCATGGACAAGGCTACGCGTCTACAGGCACTTCTGCCCAACGGACGTGGCGTATGGATCCCAATAGACCATGGCGCATCCGATTTTCCGGTTGCCGGACTAACAGACACTGAACAAACCATTCGTTCTCTAGTACGTGCAGGCGTGGATGTCATATTAGCTCAAAAAGGAGTGGTTAGCCATTACAATCATCTTTGTGAAAACTCCGATACAAACATGGTCATCCATTTTTCAGTTTCGACACGCCATGCGGGTCCTGACAGTTCAAACAAAGTCCTGGTCGGAAATGCTGACGAAGTATTGGCTCGGGGAGGAATGGGAGTCTCATGCCAAGTCAACATCGGCAGCCCCAATGAATCCGCTATGGTTGAACGGATGGGTGAAATGAGTCGTCAAGCATTGCATCATCAACTCCCGATGTTTGGCATGGTATATGCCCGGGGTGAATATCTTTCAATAATTGATGGTGATGCAACCAACGCTAATGCTCACGCTGTTCGACTCGCATTTGAGTTGGGGTGTGATGCTGCAAAAACCACATGGACCGGGGATAAAAGTAGTTTTTCTGAAGTAGCAAAAGCTGCTCCGATACCTGTGTTGGTTGCTGGAGGACCTGCAACTGGAGATTCACACGCTATTTTGACGATGGTCCGAGATGCTTTGGACGCTGGTGCATCTGGGATTTGCATGGGAAGGCAAGTTTTCGCACACCCAAATGTTGAGGGAATTGCAAAGGCTCTTGTCATGCTGGTCCATCAAGATTCAAGTGTTGAAGAGGCGATGAAAGCCTGCGGCCTGTGAGGGGAAAACATGGAACTCTGGCTTGACGAGCGTTTCAAAATGGATTCGATACCAGAGTTCGAGACAGTATTCGACCGTAGAATTGGCGTTTCCTCCAGCTCTGAGGGTACATTAACCGTTGAAGACGGAATTGTAAAAAGCGGTGAACAAGTAGTTGGAGGCCATGTACTCATCAAAGATGATTTGTCGCAAAACCATGCTCGCTCTATGATTGGAAGTGTTGAATGGCTGCTTGTTGAATTCACTGATTGGTCAATGATTCCTATTGAAAATCTAATTGCAGCCTGTGAAGGCACCCCCACAAAGATTGCTGCAATAATAACAAAAACCCAACAAGCCCAAGGTGCGGGTTTCGCATTGCAAAAAGGAGTGGATGCACTGGTCGTAAGATGTGACTCAATGCTCATTGAAGAAGCGATGGTGGTAAAATCTCAACGAACTGAACGAGAGAGCCCTTTAGATGAGATTCATGACCATAAAAGTACAAATGGACTGCAAACTCTGACAATCACATCCATTGAAAACGGCGATACTGCCGAACGATATTGTATCGATATGACTCGTTTATTGAACCATGGAGAAGGACTCTTACTTGGCTCCTCTGCATCCAGTTTGGTTCTCGTCCACGGCGAAACCCTAGATTCAGAATTCGTACCTCCTCGTCCATTTCGAGTGAATGCTGGACCACCTCATGCTTATGTTACCATGGCTAATGGAAAGACAAAATATCTCGCTGAATTGAACACTGGAGACCAGGTTCTACTCACCAGTACTGATGGAAAGCAACGCAATGCCACGATTGGACGATTGAAAATCGAAATTAGGCCCATGCTTATTTTGAATTGGGTAGATGAAAATAATAAAGAGGGAAGTATGTTTTTGCAGCAAGCAGAGACGGTACGAGTTATCGGCCAAGACTGTCAACCTCTGTCAATTACAGAATTGAAAAAAGGGGATGTCATCCTTGGTTGGTCACAAAAAGGTGCGAGGCACATCGGTGTAAGTATCTCGAGTTCTGTTTCCGAGAGGTGAGCAATTGGCAGTCCTTGGCACAGGGAGCGCAAACGGTGGATGTAGTCTGTTGCATGCTGCCGGATTGGGTTACGGTGCAAGCATTGGACTTGATCTTCCTGTTGCTGTTCGTTGTCTTGACAAGCCGAGCAAAAGAGAAATCTCAGACCCTGATGGTTTACTAACAAAAGTCGTTGATGCATGGGTTTCAGCGGATTTGCCGCTGCCTAATGGCCTCTCAAAGGAAGATATTCACTGGGCTGTAATGAGTAAAATACCTCCACGTCAAGGTTTGAAATCCAGTGCTGCAGTCTCAATTGCTGCGCTCAAGGCTCTCGCTGATGCGACAAATTCTGATGTCGAAGATGAACTGTATGTGTCAATGGCAGCAGACGCTCAAATTTCTGCTGATGTTTCGATAACTGGTTCGGTTGATGATGCATGGGCTTGTCTTACACCAGGATGGAAACTCGTCGACCCTCAAGCCGCCAGTATATCAGAAGGAGTGGTGTTGGAAGGTGATGGACCTGACAGCGATGAATGGGTCGTCATGATTGTATGCCGGGATGAACGAGAGCGACGACCGAAACTTGAGGATTTTATCGATCACGGTGCTTCGTTCCAAAAAGCGCTCTCTGCTCTTCAAGAGGGGAATGAATTGGTGGCTATGACTTGGAACGGAAGAGGAGTGATTGCTGTCATGAACGATGTTCCCGGTAGAAAAATTACCAATGACGCAATTATGAATGGAGCACGGTGTGCTGGTATGACCGGCTCAGGAAACGCAATTGTTGTGGTCGCACCTAAAGTTAGCGAGCCTACATGTGAACGGTTACGGAAATGGTTTGAATCGCACCGTGATGTCAAAAAAGTGATTGAAACTTCTTTCATTTCGAAACAAAGTTCCGAAGACGCAAGTTCTTGAAGGGAGAGGCGCTCGAAGCATTGAAGCAAATGCACATGCACCTCGGAAATCACGTACAGTTAACGCTGTTCGGAACTAGCCATGGCCCACGTGTTGGAGCCATCATTAGTGGCCTTCCTGCAGGCATCAGCATTGACGAACAAGCGATTCAATCTGCGATGGATACAAGACGCCCAGGGGGAAGATATGCCAGCAAACGAAGAGAACCTGACGTTGTTCAATTCTTGAGAGGCGTTCAACACGGAAAAACCACTGGGGAGGAGATTGAACTTTCAATCAACAACAAAGACGCTCGTTCAAAGGACTACAGTTTTCTTCCTCATCATCCTCGTCCTGGACACCAAGATCTTGTTATGCACAAGAGGACCAAAGGTGAAGCTGATTTGCGAGGAGGAGGTTCTTCCAGTGCTCGACTCACTGCTGCATTGGTTGCCTCAGCAGCGTTGATGACTCCATTGTTAGATGAACTAGGAGTGAAGTTTGAAGCTCATGTTGGAGCAATTGGTTCTGTTGAAGCTGAACCGATGAAAAATTGTCCACCTCGTTGGGCATCGGATGAATGCCGAGAAATGCGTTGTCGAGACCCCGTTGCAGCAAAGGCAATGGTCGAAGAGGTAGAAAAATATCGACTCGATAGAAACTCAATTGGCAGCAGAGTCGATTTGTGTATTACTGGTATGCCACTCGGAATCGGAGAACCATGGTTTGATGGGCTTGAACCTGCACTTGCTCGAGCAATGATGTCAATTCCCGCTGCTCGTGGCGTGGAATTTGGACGAGGTTTTGGAGTCGTCATTATGAGTGGTCAAGAACATAACGACCCATGGGGCGGCACTTCAAGCGAACCAATTCTTCTTGGTGAAAAACCAGATGGGGTTTTAGCGGGTCTTTCAACAGGCTCACCTATTCACCTATCAGTGGCCTTCAAACCACCCTCATCCATAGCTTTTGAACAAAAGACGCTCAACTTGGAATCAAATTCCATTGAACCCCTTGTGGTTAAGGGGCGTCACGACCCTGTACTCGGACCTCGAGCCGTTGCAGTGGTTGAAGCGATGGCAAGAATCATCATTTGCGATTTAGCATTCCGTGGAGGGTTTCTGCATGCGTGAATCAATTACAGTTCACAAATTCGGTGGTTCATGTCTTCGCGACATTTCAGACTTGAACAGAATTGCAGAAGTGATCCAACATTGGCCTGGTCAATCGATGCTGGTTGTCTCAGCACTTTGGGGAACGACAGACCGTCTCATGCGAGCCAGTAAGGAACCGCGATACGCCAGTCGTCTGGTGTACGACTTGTCAAGTCAACATCTGCGGTTTGCACCTGGACTCATTGAAAGCGAGTACGGACATCTATTCCTTTCAGTACTGGAAGGTATCGAGCAATCGTTGAATGAATTGGCACAAACCCCAAACAATTGGAATGCTACAAATCGACTGTTGGCTGCCGGTGAACGGTTGTCGGCACTTGTTGTTGCATATCATTTACAAGAATTTGAAATTGACGCCCATCCATTAGGTGCCGAAGATATCGGACTCAAACTCAAGGGTTCAAATCGTGCACAAATTGTCGATATTGAAACTTCAATGATAGAACTTGATCGCTCTGCTTTTTTCGGAACACCAGTGATTACAGGTTGGTTTGGAGAAGGCACTGATGGAGAATTGGCACTTCTTGGCCGCGGAGGAAGTGACCATACTGCGACATCAATTGCGCGTCTTGTGGATGCTGACAAAGTGATTCTTTGGAAGGATGTCGATGGAGTTTTACCAATTAACCCAAGATGGGGTATCGAATCAAAACCCATTCCTTATCTTGGTTACAGTGAAGCAGTAGAATTGGCTCGACTTGACACTCCAGTGTTGCATCCTGCAACCGTGGAACCATTACGACAAGTCGGGATACCGTTAGAAATTCGGGATTTGCGAAGCGTATACAAAGAAATGGCAGCATCCGTAATTGGACCAGACTTGCATCAATCGTACAAAATAAAAGCCATCGGATGCCTACCTCGTATTGCTCGTATCAGCGTATCTTCATCTTCCGATGGAATTCTAACCGAGATGTTGGGTAGAATATTAATCGATTTGAGTGAACAAAACATCGCATGTTGGAATTTAAACACCCAGCCTGACAGCATTTCATGGATCGTATCACAACACAATTTGGATGACGCATATACAATCATTTCAAATCATTTCTCTAATCCAGAAATTGAGGAATATGGAGTGATGTTTTCATTGGTTGGAAATAAACTACCGGGAGAGACTGAAGGAGTTTTGTCACAAGAACTCATCGAAATGCTTGAAATTGAAATTGTTTCAAAAACAGACCATGCAGTGAGGATTATATCCAAAAAGAGAGACATCCAAGCGATGCTCGATTTACTTGCGAATCATTTGCAACTTTCAACAGAACCTTAGTTCAGTCCTCTGCTCGCTTTTCTCTGTAGCTTTGCAGATGAGTTGGGAGATTCAATGCGAACAGCCCCCCAACAACACTGAACACGAAGAAAGTACCTAGAGCGACACCGTACACTGATATGAGTTCGACTGATTCTTCCATGCGCAATGCAGTGTCATTGGAAAATATACTTACAAAGAAGGGTAAAATGGTATTCGCTGAAAGAACGATTGTAGCCAGTATAGTGGCAATGATTGGATTAATGAGAAGAGAACGGTGATATTTGCCGACAATCTTTTTCGGATTCATGACGTAAACTTCATTGGTTCGTATACTGGTGTCAAGCATCGAATAACGAAGTACGCCGTTCGACAATTCAAAGTACATAATCAAGAGTACTGCATAAACAACAACCATTCCCGCAAGTAAAAACGGTTTGTCTTGTAGTCCAAACAAGTCGTTAGAAAGAGTAACTTTCGATGATGCAAACCGAAGAATTGCAAGAATAAACATCAAATTGCTGGCCAAAGAAAAACGACCGTCTCTTTGGAAAGTTCCCCAAAAACCGGTGCCTGTTGCTCCGACAATGAGAATGAGTTGCATAATGGTGGCAATACCCAAACTTCCGGTGATCATGAACCAAATTGTTCCCTCAGGAGGAGAGATGATGTAAGTCATGAGAGAAAGTGCAACCAATACGCCATACACTGCGAGTTGAAGGTTTTGAACCATCTTATCTGGAGCGAGGAATTTCGTCTTAGGTACGAGGGGTCCACCGAGTAAACTCTCGATAAATGATGGTATTTCGACTTGAGGAATGGCATCCTTTGGAATCTCACTCCCTGCTCCAATCTGTCCAGCTGCCTTCTTACGAGATGGAGCAGATGAACGAACAGTTTTACCGTCATACAGGTGTGAAGTGTCGCTAGAAGGTCGTGATACAGTCATAATCTCACCTCAAAATCCTCTTGCCCCTGCAAGTGCTGTGGAAAGAAGCATATCTGGCTCCCAATCCATAATGTTGACACCAAGACCTCGTAGTTCGCTAATCAAAACATCACGTTCAGTCTTCATGACTTCATATCCAGTTCGATCGATGCGGCGGGCATCAAATTCAAATTCAAGCGATGAAGGGGTCAAAACAGTCACGTCGAAGTCACGAGCTCTAAAGTCTCGTAATGCGTTGACGATGGTTGGATCATCTTCAAGATTGGACAAGAAAATAATCGGACTACCTTTGTTGATGTGTGGCATAATTCTGTTCACAACGACCTGCAGCGGAATGTTACCTCGTGCTACAGCACCTGCAAGTTTGGTCAAAATCACATACAATTGTTTCTTACCCGTGTCTCTGTCCACGCTAACGACTTCATCACCGTATACAATGACACCCACGGAGTCTCGCCTTCCAAGGAAATACTTCGCCAAAGATGCCGCTGCTCGGGTAGAATACACCAATGCATTTCGAGAAACAGGTCCGGTTTCAGCAACCGAGCGAGAATCTACGATAATGATGATGTCGGAGACTGCATCTCGTTCGCGTTCGTTGACCATCAGTTTTCCAGAACGAGCATATGCCGACCAGTTTATCGCCCGGAATGAGTCTCCTTCAAAGTACTCACGAAGGGAGTAAAACTCCGACCCTGGACCGGGTTGGCGAATATTGACCGCTCCAGTGAAAATCTTTGGTACTCGGGATTTAACAAACGTCTCTTTGAGGTCTTCCATTTTCGGGAATACAAGGAAATCATTGTAGACATGCAATTCTTTTTCCTTGTGAAACAATCCGAATGGGTCTTGAATCCTGACAGCCACAGGACCAACGCTGTAGAAACCTCGTAGCGGACATTCAACGGTATATTCGATGAATGTCTCACGGCGCGGCCCAAGTTCCATGAGAATGTAATTGGCACCTTCTTTGATGCGCATGACTTCAGGAACTCGGTCTCGTACTTCCAATATTTTAGCAAGAGATGAATGATTCTGCATTCTCAATGTGACACTCAGTTCGCCATCTTCAAAGATGCGGGCACTGGACAGTTTTCGCATAGCGCTCACACTGTTCAACGCTGCACCTTCTTCTCCCGACCATTCTTCTGCACGTCGGCCAGTGGCCGCAACGTCAGCATGACCGCCAAACAAGGCAGCCCAAGTCAAGAACACAAAGATGACAACCGCAATCGTAACAAGTTGGGAGTTTCGCAAGGTTAAACCAAGCAAATACATGGCAATAGCCAAACTACCTAACATTGCAGATTTACGACTCCACATCTCATTCACCTCAATTTCAGTTTACAACTGTAATCAAACAGTAGGTACTGGAACTTCTCGTAGAATTGCTTGAATAACTTCACCAGATTCTAAGCCTTTGATTTGGTGTTCAGGCTTGAGAATAATTCTGTGTGCAAGTGCAAGTTCAGAGATTGCTTTAATGTCATCAGGAGTGACGAAATCACGGCCTCGAAGTGCTGCTGCAGCACGAGAAGTCTTGAGCAATGCTTGAGAACCACGAGGAGATGCTCCGACCAAGACACGTGGATCTTCACGTGTGCGAGAAACAATCTCAACCATGTACATTCGTAGAGCTGGGTCAACATAGACAAACTCACAGGCTTGTTGCATGTTTATTACCATTTCAGGATGAGTGATAACTTCAACTTCTACGGCGTCCTTTCCACGAGAAATACGACGAGAGAGAATCTCATCTTCGTCTGCACGGTCTGGGTATCCGACGGACATCTTGAACATGAAACGGTCAAGTTGTGCTTCAGGAAGTGGGTAAGTACCTTCTTGTTCGACAGGGTTTTGAGTTGCCATAACAATGAACGGTGCTGGAAGTTTGTGAGTCACTGTACCGATAGTAACTTGCTTCTCTTGCATTGCCTCAAGCAAAGCAGCTTGGGTCTTTGGAGGAGCACGGTTAATTTCGTCAGCAAGAAGGAGGTTACAGAACAATGGTCCTGGCTTGAATGTAAATTCACCTTTCTTTGCATCGTAGATGTTGGTACCTGTGATATCTGCTGGTAGCAAGTCAGGCGTAAATTGAACACGCTTGAAATCACAACCCAGCGCATCAGCGAAGGTGTTTGTCATCAATGTCTTTGCCAAACCAGGATAATCTTCAAACAGAAGGTTACCGTTTGAAAGAATATTGATCAGAACATTATCAATAACGTGTGATTTACCAATAATTACTTTCTGGACTTCGGCACTGATTGCGCTGGCAATCGAACCTACGGCCTTCAATTTCTCTTTGTTTTCTGGGCTGGTCTGGTGCTTCGGCTGGGCCGGAGCGGCCGGTGCTACAGGAGCGGCTGGGGCTTGTGCAGGCATAGGCGCTGGTGCTGCTGGCATAGGCGCTGGTGCTGCTGGCATAGGTGCCGCAGGCATTGGCGCTGCTGGTGCAGGCATTGCTGGTGCTGCTGGGGCCACAGGAGCTGCTGGCGCTGGCGCGGGCGGGGCTGCTGGGGGGGCGGGGGGTTGCATGTCTATTTTCCTCCAATTATCAATTTCCCCAACGTCGTATGTGAGGGATAATTTCCCTCAATTCTTCGTTGGAGTAGGAACGGTTAGAGCTGATAAGCTCAACCAAGCGCGGGTCACGAACCATTTGCATGACTTCCGCAGGGGTTTTACGCATGAATTCATCACGCGTCAAATCATTGAACTGACGAACCTTGGAAAGGAATGCTTCGCGGGTTCGCAGTTGGTATTGAGAAGCATCCAATTTCTTAGGACGTTCTCTAAATCGTGTAAGGTCGAATACATGTCGCCAGTTTTCCTTTTCAGGAACGACCATAATAGCAATTGCAAGAAGAGCAAAGAGATTGAGTATAATTAGCCACTTGAGAACTATGTCGCTGGTTAGCAAAACAATTGCACCCATTGCTTCAGTGAAAGGAGAGGACAATGCACTCGATACGTGACGGCTTTCATCGAAAACAATGAAATGTTCGGATGGTGAGCGAATTATGGTCGTCGACAACTCAGTATTGTCAAACTCCATCATGTCATAGATTAGTGCACTGAAATACAGGCTGTTTCCAAACCATGTCGTATCGCCTTGAGCATTGGACAATCCTTCCGGATCTGTATTCCAACAGTTGTGGCCGTTCTCAAGATATGCAGGTGATGTGCATTGTAAGTAGCCGTTTTCGTCTGCTATATCTGCATCCCAAAGATGGTTTGCGAGAACTTGGTGGTCGGATACAAAGACGATTGAACCGGTAACATCGACCTTTCCAATATCGTTGTTGGGCTTGACATCCAGAACATCAGAAACTGGATAATCAATACGAATAATCAAACCAGTCATTCCTTCACCGAGCGTAGGGTTACTTGCGCTGTCAATGTTGTCAGGGAATTTGATTACGCGGGCGGATGTCGATGCAGCTGCAAGAATTTTGATATCTCTATCGGAATCGGATTGCTCATCAAGTACTTGAATTGCAGTCGGACTGTGGAAGAGTACCGGCATACGGCAGTTATCGACTTGAGCGTTTGAAACTGCAGTCTTCGAGCAAGGAATCAATTTTTCATCGCCCATTTCACTGAGATTTTTGTTGATACTTGCGGCAGACCAAAGTCGTCCAATATCAGCATTCTGAAGTTCACCTACTTCGTTTTCAACCTCGTAATATCGCTGGTCATCATAGACCGGTGCATCGAAGAATTTGACTCCAAATTCAGCAGCAACAAGTTGAGCATTGGTTGAACTTGCCGCCAGAATAACTTTGCCTCCTTTCTTAGTTACAAAATCATGCAAAGCAGACGCCTCGGCTGCATCGAAAGGCTTCTCAGGGCCAGCGATGATGAGCATTGAGCGGTGAGGGTCGTTCCAGTCGTTCACCAGCATTGGAGTTGACATCGTGTTGGCAATGCTGTAATCCTTATCTTCCAAAACATTGCGCATCTCGGTTAATTGCTGCTCGGAGTAATTATCTGCAGCATTGTTGTAAGCAGAGAAGGCTGATGTCTTATCCATACTCACAACCGCAATGACAACAACGCTTAGCAAAAGCGATGAAACGAGGCCCACTTTGAGCCATGTTTCGATGGATATTTTGGTCGAATCTTCGTCTGCCATATCTCACCCTCCTTCTGCGATTGCCGTAGTCTCAACGGTATAAACAACCGTCGGAACCTCGCTCCACACTTAATGCTTGTTCATGCATGATTTGATGCCACAGGTTAATAGAGGTTGGAAAACCAAATTTGCTGACACCTTTGAGGCAGCGAAAACCCTAGAAAAACAGAGAAAATATCACTTTAGCAGCGATGTTCAATGGCTTATTCCCTACGACACAGCAGCACAAAACCAAGGATTGCCAACAACTCTAAAGAACCAATCCACGGGACTGAATTGGATTCTTCAGTCAGACTCATGTCTGAATCTTGATCTTCATCCTCGACTACGGGCGGTTCATCAGATTGTTCAACTGCTTTAACTTCTAATTCGAAGGATAGGCTACGAGTGGCATCATCGCCTTCTGACTGAAGTGCCAAAGAAACTTCGCATACTCGATTCGGTTGACTTGAAGATGCTTCTAGCCGAAGCGTAACAAATGTATCTTTCCCATTTTGAACATTTGTAGGGTCAACAAGGGTGTCAGAAAGGTCTTCCACCCCAGGCATAGAAAGATGCGGACAACTTCGAAATTGAACCGAGGCCTCTTTTACGGCATCCTTGAAGTTACCATTGTTGATGATTTGCACATTAATATCAATCCATGAACCTGCAAAAAGACTCTCTTCCGGCAGCGTTACTTCTGGACGCAAATCAAAGATTTTGGGAACGCTTACATCTCCTTCTATCTCTTGAGTGCTGGCGGTGGTGTCACCAACTTTCTCTTCAGCAGTTACGGTGAGAGTCGAAGTATTTCCAGGATTGTATTCTCTTGCGTCATCATCATCGATAGGACCGAAGTCAATTGTGAAGGTTTCATTTGCATTCGCTGCAACAGAAAAACTGTCAGGACCATCAAATGTAAACGGCACCCATGAACTGAATTCATAGTCCAGATCAATTTCAAGTTGAGCCATTCGATTGTTCTCAACGTAAACTGTTATTTCACCTTCAGCATCCCAGTCGATGTCCATCTCGACAATGTATGTTGAGTCCATGTCCGTAGCCCAACCGATTGACCAAGAAGGTCCATCGATAGGGGATTGAGCATGGACAGAAGTGCAAATTGTGAGTGGAGTGACAAAAAGAATCGAAAGAAGAGCTACAAGCGGTATTCGTTGCATACTATCACATCATTTCAGCATTTTTTCTAGCGCTCTCTTTGTGAGAACTCTAACCATTGATTTGCGGTATCTTGGGGGCAGAGCGGTGTTGTTAACCGGTTTGACACTCTTGCGAATTTCAGCAGCAAGTGTCTTGACAGAATCAATGTCATCCCATCCTTGTTCCAAAACAGATGCAACTTCATCTGGGTGGCAGCGTGGGATTGATTCAAGAGCAGTGCTGGCGATTCGAAGCGATGATACATCGTTGGAAATCCATGACGCCGCCACTCCTGCTTCTGGGAAATCCCATGTGTCTCGAACACGTAGTTTTTGGTACGAGCCTTGGCGATTTGCATTTTCCTCTGAAATCGTTACTTTGAGTAAAAACTCCCCTTTTTCAAGTACATTCTTTGTCATTCCATCAAGCTTGTAAAACGAGGCAAGAGGCATTGTTCGTAGTCCATTGGGGCCAATGAGATGCACCTCTGCATCCAATACCATCAGTGTTGGAGCAATATCGCCTTGATAGGTCGCCACACAAAGCGTATTTTGATTTGGAATCACACGGCAATCAGCACCAGTCCCACAATCAGCCTTGTGACACCAGTCAATTGAACGGCGCCAATCTTCTCCTTGGTTGTACCAAAAACATCGAGTATCAAGGCATAAATTGCCGCCCAGTGTAGCATTTCTACGAATAAGTGAGGATGCTACTTTACTGGCTGCTTCGACAACCAGAGGATGGATGTTGTTTTCGACTGTTAAGTCAGATAGACGAGCCATGCACCCAATCTCATGCAGCGATAGTGTGTCAACACCCTCAATTTTTGCTAGAGAGATAACATGGGGTTTCGGATTAAGATGCCATTTGTAATTCGGCAACAAATCAGTACCTCCGGCAACCCAATCAAAATCCTCGCCTTTTTCCATCAATGAGCCGGCAAGGGAACAAGCCTCTTCAACCGACGTGGGGTTGTGCAATACAAACGGTGGCATCAGCATTAATTTTCACCTCCCATCTGGCGTTGCTCTTTCTTCAACCAGGCTCGTCCTGCCAAACCAAGTTCAGCCAACTGCTCCGGATTAGGTTCTGTTGCAGTCCTCCAACCTTCGACTTGGTCTTCTAATGGTTTGGTAGGGTCAAATCCAAACAAGACGCCGTTCACATACGGACTTGTGTCTTCTGTACGTTGTCTGGCTTTATCTCGCAACTTGTGCTCCTGTGCTCGAGAGACAAGTACAGACTGCATTGGACCGTGCGTGAGGCGTGGGCAAGGAAGGTCGACTGGGTCGTCAATTTTCGCTTGCTTGACTGCCTTTTCAATTCCCTTAAAGACAACATCGGGCGTCAACGGTAGATTGCGTAAGCGAATCCCAATGGCGTCATACACAGCGTTGACAACAGCTGGTAAAATAGGCAAAAGTGGGCCTTCACCGGCTTCTTTTGCTCCAAATGGGCCCTCAGGGTCGCACGATTCAACGATGATTGGCTCAACATGAGGCATTTCGTGCACAGATGGTATTTTGTATTCGAGCAAATTTGCATTTTGCAGGTGGCCTGTACGACCGTAAACCATCTTCTCAGACAACACCTGTCCAAGGCCCATATGGCATGAACCGATGATTTGACCTTTCACAGCAAGTGGATTGAGGGCCTTACCGCAGTCGTGTGCCGCCCAAACATTGGTGCAACGAATGATTCCAGTCTCAACATCGACATCGACTTCAGCCACATAGGATGAAAATGAATACGCCGGAGCAAGACCTGCGGCTGCACCTTTGTGAACTCCACCCATCGGAGGAGAACGGTAGGCACCACTGGCAATCAAGGAGCCTTTGTCTTCTTGGGCTTTGTGAAGTGCTTTGAGATACGACACTCCAATTGCAGGGTCATGTTTGTAGTAAATTCGACGATCGTTCAAAACCAAATTATCTGGGTGATATCCAAGAATTTCCCAAGCAGCATTCAGTATTTGTTCTCGAATTTCCAAAGCTGCACGAATAGCAGCATTCGCATTCATGAAGGTAACACGACTCGAATACGACCCCAAATCAACTGGAGAGGTATCGCTTTCATGGCTTCGAACATGCACCATCTCAATCGGCAAAGCCAACACTTCAGATACAACTTGAGCGACTGCAGTAGTCGACCCTTGACCGATATCCGCTGCACCGGTATGAACCGTAACACCACCATCCATGTCGACTTGAATATGAACAGTAGCATGAGGGAAACGATTTGGGTCCCAATGAATCGGCAATCCCGAACCCGAAATAAAGAATCCACAACCGATTCCAATTCCCTTCCCAAGAGGTAATTTTCTAAACTTCTCATCCCAATTTGAACCTTCTCTTACCTTTTCAAGAGCCTCTCTCATACCGTTGGAAGTAATTCGAAAACCGCTAATGGTTCTACTGTGGGGTGGGAGAAGGTTTGCTAGACGCAAGTCGATAGGGTCTACTTGCATTGATTCGGCCATCTCATCAAGACCGACTTCAACAGCACATCGAGTGTTGACTGCCCCGTGTCCACGCATGGCTCCTGAGGCTGGTTTGTTTGTCCAAACACGAGCGCCTGTATAATGAAACGAACCAAGTTCGTATGGAGCAGTTGCCAACACACCGTTGTAATAGGATGTTACGTGACCAAAAGAGGCAAAACCTCCTCCATCAATGAGTGCATCGATATCGAAACCGGAAATACGGGCCTCATCATCAGCGGTCATTTTTACTTCAATATGACTTGGGTGGCGGCCACGATTAATCCAATACACTTCCTCTCGGTCAAAGGTTATTCGAACTGGACGACCGGATTTACGCGCTAAAAGTGCAGCACACATTTCATGGGGAAACGGATCCGATTTTCCACCAAATCCGCCACCTACAAAAGTTCGAATGACGTTGATTTGGTGCATAGGGACGTCCAATACAGTTGAGAGTGCCCGATGGGTGTAATGTGGAACTTGTTGAGGAGTGTACAATTGAAGACGACCGTTTGGATCCCAGTGCGCCACAACAGCATGAGGTTCAGTAAATCCATGATGAACGCCTGCCATAGTCCATTTTCCATGAGATTCTGCATGCGGTTTTTCGACCAAGGAGCGGTCACCGAACTCTTGGAATACCCGCTTCTGTACATTGGTCTTTGAAAGGTGGTACTTGCCTCTCCAGTGAATAGGTTCGTCGGTATCCTCAAGGCCTTTTTTAGGATCAAAAATGGGTTCCAAAACCTCCCATTCGATTTCAAAAAGATTGAGAGCTTCCATTGCAGTTGCTTCATCAATTGCAGCTACGCAAGCAACTAAATCACCTACGTGGCGCACCTTTTCCACAGCCATAGCGTGTTCGTCCTTGGTAACAGGTAAAACACCAAAACGATGAGGGGAATCGGCACCAGTAGCAACCGCAAGAACACCGGGGAGTGCTTCAACTTTCGATGTATCAATCGATTTAATTTTGGCGTAATGATGTGGAGAGCGTAGAATTTTACCAATTATCTCGTTTGGCAATCGGACATCATCCCCATACCACGCTTGACCGGTCACTTTGGCATTTGAATCAACCAACGGAATACCTTTACCGACTGTGGTTCCGGTTCGTGCTCGATCGTGAATGTGAGAACCAGCAGGTTGTGGTTCTTTTCCACCAACAGACTCTGGAATGTAATCAAGGTCACGAGGTTTCATCTTTGGATTTGAACCTCCTGAACCGGGAGGAGGGAACGCTTGCTTGCCTGCAACACGCTTTCCATCTTTACGAGTCGTACCACCTGAAGCACCCGGTTGTTGACGATATCCACCCGACATAATCATCACCTTGCGTGACCCGGAGGCATATTTGGTTCATCAGGACCATCTGGGTGAGGGTCGGGATGTGGGTCGCTAGCAGCAGCAGGAAGCGGAACTTCACCACGATGAATTGCAGCCGCTCCCTGGATTGATTCGATAATTTGCTGGTAACCCGTACATCGACAAAGATTTCCTTCAATAGCACAGGCAATTTCTGAGTCAGACGGAGTATTGTTTTCATTCAACAGGGCTTGAGCGGAAATAAGAAATCCTGGAGTGCAAAATCCACACTGGGAGCCACCGAATTTGGCAAAACAAGCCTGAATAGGTGCCAGATGAGCGCCATCAGCTAAACCTTCAACCGTCGTAATGGAGGTAGAATCAACTTGTCCTGCCAAACACAGACAGGAAAGCCGAGGAGCACCATCAATCATTACCGTACAACATCCACAAGTACCCAAGTCACATCCTCGCTTCACTCCGAGGGTTCCGACCTTGTCGCGGAGCACATCCAAAAGAACAGCATTGGACGGTACGAGAACTTCAACGGGGGTGCCGTTCACCTCTGCAGACCACACGCTCTTCGCTGGAGAGGGTATCATTTCGACATGCTCGTCACCCACCATGTTCCGTCACCAAAGGTGACGTAGTGGACTCTGCATATCAACATAGGGTATGTTCGGGATGCAAGAGGCCCCTCTCTAAACTCTTAGGTTTGAGCAATTTCACGCATTTTGACAGAAACAACATCGTCTTTTCCAGCAGGAGGGTCGACCCAATCCGGATCGCCGGGCAGAATCAAGCCCTCGCCCAACCCCACCAGACGGCCTGCAAGTTGTCGCTGACGCTTCACGAGGACATCCCAATTGTACTGGTCGTCCTTCCAAGCCTTCCATCGTTGCATTGCTCGCCAACTGAGAACAAGTCGAGCATACAATTTCAAGTGTAATTTTGCAGAGGTGGGCCACCAAACGAAGAACACTGAGAACACAAGATAAGACGGCAGTTCAGTCAGTGCAGCAAGCAACCAATGCATCTGTAAAATTTCATTCACAGGACTTGCAGTTGCAAGCAACATCCAAGTCATTGCAAGCGAACAAATAATCCACCAAAGTGGAAACGAAACAATTGCAGTCAAGACTTTCAGAGTACCGATAATTGCTTGGTCTGCGCCTCGTCTTTTCATGAAGCGAACGGCAACATGATTTGCTCGATAAGGAACGAGATTTCCGAACACTGCACTCCACGTAATCAAACCAAGCATCCAAACTGCGGCCCATAGCCAAGAGGCTGATATCATCAAGGATTCTTTAATTGTTAATTGATCTGGTCGTGTATCAACATCAATTGGAGATATATCGCGTTCCTCTAATTCCAAAAAATGAGTTTCACAATCATCGACCAGTTGCTCGGTAAGAGCGGGTTCTTTCTGAGCCAAGAATTCCCATCCAGCCCGGACCCTGCGCGCACCCAGAACAGATTCTGCATAGGTTGGACGAACGAGTTTGCCTCCAGACTGGCGAGCTTTTTCTGCATACGCCAAACTTCGTCCCTTCCAAATCAATGTGCGCTCCCTCCAAGTTGTCTTCGATAGACTTGCCCTCTGAAGTTCAACGCCTATAGACTCTGTAACATTGGAAACCCACGCTCTGTCTGCAACATCTTGAGCATCTTCGTCATCAACAAGAACGGGAATCGGGTCAAATTGCATTACTCGTTCGACAATGACTGCAGCGCGTTCCCTAAACGTGCTCGATTCCGAGTAATGCAAACCAACAGGTACCAGTTTTGGAGCGGCAAAACCCTCTTTTTCCGCCTTTCGATGGGCTGCAAGAAGGATTCGTGCGGCACCGGAACGGGCACGTTTTACATTCGCTTCGTTATGGGTTGTACCTTCGGGGAAAATTATCAATCGCCCCCCTTCAGCGACTACCTTTGCCACGTTATCCAATTGCTGCTTATTCCGGCTTTTCGCACCCTCTCGGTCTTCAGTGTCTTGTGCACGCTCAATTGGAACTGCACCTGCTCCGCGTATCAGTCGCCCCAATACAGGCACTTTGAACAGCGTATGTTTTGCAATCATCGAAAGTCTGCCTGGAAGTGAAGCATGCATCAGCATTGGGTCAATAAGGCCACTGGGGTGCCAAGAAATGAAAATGACTCCTCCTTCAGGAGGTATATTTTCATCATCGACAATGTTAATTTCTCTAAACCATACACTCATCAGTGAACGAGAAAGCCTACGCATCCAACGATATATTCTGTTGATACGGGGATGACCTGAACCAGTAGGGTCTTTTGGCCACCGCATATGCAAAGCACAATGTTCAACCTTTTGAGTCCATCTCCGGACAGGAGACAAAACCTCTCATCAAGACTATTCTACTCTAGAGACCAGATTTCGTAGTTGATGGTTCTTGGGAGCCAAGTACTTCGGCTCTTTGCTCTTCGGTTAAAGCATTAAAATCGATTCCAGCAAGCGTACCTTCTTCCTTATTGGTGATGAAGTTAATGAGAAGCAGTACGACAAGGAACAGTACAACAAATGCTCCCAAACCCAGAAGCATCGAAGTGCTTGAGATTCCACTGGAATCTTCAGTTGTGGTCTCGTAAGCAGATGCTGTGTCCATCAGCATTATGTTGGCCGAGATAAGTGGAGAAGAAGTGTGACCTCCAGTATCGTTTGCCTTAATGCCTCGAAGTGAAATTGTATGGTTCCCTTCAACGTCAATCCCAGGCAGGTGCTCAAGTTGATGTATGATATCTATGGCAGCCAAAGTCCCACTCGTATCCCCAGGTGCGAAACTCTGGATGTTCGACCAATCATCTCGCAAATGGTTACTGCGCCATTGAACAGTGTCAATATTCCCGAGGGATGAATAACTCAAAGAATCATCAGGGAACATATGCATGCGGTTGTCCATACCGATTTCTGTAGTCAAAGAGACCTCCAATGACTTGTCAAATTCATAATCACGTTCTGCAGCTTCATACACCGCTTCCAATGCACGAACTTCGCCGTGGCCGTAGACGTTGTTTTGTCGGTTCTTGGGAATTGCATCTTCAAGGCATGGTTCATTTGCCGCCATGTAAACACACAGCCGATATGTTGCTGTTTCTTGCATGATGTTCTTGATATCAAACGGAGATAAATCTGGATTTGCTTGATACATGAGTGCAGCGACTCCTGCTGCACCAGGAGTTGCCATCGAAGTCCCAGACATGTCGGTATACTGGTCGCCAGTGTTGAAAGCAACCGACATGACATTGCTGCCGACATAAGCGAGGTTTGGTTTGACGCGGCCTTCTTCAGTAGGTCCTTGACTGGAGTAAATTGCAATGGCTGTGTTCTTGTCAAGCGCACCAACGGTAATTGCATCTTCAGCAGAACCCGGGGTTCCGATTTGAGCGGAAACACCGTTGTTACCTGCAGCGATAAAGATGGCAATGCCTTCCGACATCATTTTGTTCGCATAACGATTTACACTATCGTCATCAGACGAAGCCCACTCTGCAAGACCAGGCCCACCTAGACTCATTGAAGCACCGCGAATGTTGTACTTGTATCGGTTTTCGACAGTCCATTCCATTCCAGCCATCACAGTAGCGAAAGAACCCGAGCCACCTGCGTCAAGAACTTTGACACCAACAAGGAAGGCTTGAGGGGCCATTCCAATATGCTCGTAGTTCGGAGCACCGGTTCCAGCGGTCGTCCCAGCACAGTGAGATCCGTGTCCTTGGTCATCATACGGGAAAACTTCTGTTCCATTGGTCAAGGATGGATTATTGACAGGGTCGTAAAACGCTATAATTTTTGGATCATCAGTTGAATTATCATCGTCCAAGTCATCAAGGCTAGCGTGATTTCCATCAATGCCAGTGTCAATGATGGCAACTGCTGAACCTGCACCATCGTATCCAGTATCAGCCCAAACGGTGTCAACACCGTGAACAACTGCTGCATCACCGTTTGCGGTGGTCAAAATCCCATCAAGTTCGAGCATAACGACGCCAGGTAAAGTCGAGGTATCGAGGATTCTGTTGACTGGAACACGTCCAGCAACTGCATCGATTCCTTCGAGCGTCCATTGATGTTGAAATTCAACCTCTCTTTCAAGCAAAGCGACCTCATCGGGTCCTGGCGTGTAGCCAAAATCAACAATCAAAGGCAGAGTATTGTCCTCATCAAGGAACAAAGGATTGTCGACATGCAATTCAATCATGTCACCAATTCCATTTCCGTTTCGGTCAACAGTGGTATTCACCCACCATCCAACTTCACTTGATTGTGAAGGAGTGTGCGATACAGGAACGGCCATAGCCAAAGTTGGCAACACCATTATACTCAAGCAGAGGAAAGTCACAATTTTTCGTGTGGAGAACATCTCTTCACCAAACCATGCCAACCCATTATGACTTTTGAAACCATTGAATCATAGTGTTGCGTTTGGGCAACCGAATCTTGTTTGAAATGACTGAAACAGCCGGGATTTACGGGTGAACAATTAAGTCCTATGCAAACAAAGACATTCCGATTGATATGCCTGCACCTCGACGCCAAGCACCTCGAAGAAATGCCCCAAATACTGGAGGACTACTCGCTCAGTCTACTGAATTTAAGGCAACTGGAACAATTTTTACCGATTCAAAACCGGTTGAGCAACCGATGGTAGTTCGAACTCCAGGAATTCCTATGGATGAAGCAAATCGGGTTCTGATGAAATTTTCACAACTGATCATGATGTGCATAGCTCTTGCAGCAATATGGGGCGGATTGTACAACATCGCATTTGCAGAAGATGCAACAACCAGTGATTTCCTCGTCTTGTTCCTTGGTGGATTCTTATCTGCAGGAATTGCTATAGGATGGATATATGCTCAAAGTAAAAAGAACGATTTTGTGTTGTATGAAGTCCAAGATTACATGCTTGGAATTGGATTTTTCTTTGCGACAATAGGAACCGTTTGGGGTTCTCGTTGGTTGATTGGAATACTAACTGGTGAAGGAATTACAGACCTGTTCGGCAGTCAAAGTGAGTACCTTGCAAATGGATGGATAGACAGCGACTCTGGTGATTTTGTCGAATGGCATCCAAACGCAAATGGCATTTATGTCCAAACTGCGGCAATGCTCCTTCTTGTCTTCGGCGAGTTGCAAATTCTCAAGCGATTCAAAGGCGCTACGGGATTCGGTAGAGCAGTTGCTGCCTATGCTCCAATATTGTTCTTGGTTGCTGCTGGAATGGGGCCATGGATGAAGTGGACAGACAACATCATATCGTACGAGATGGGAATCTCACTTATTGTGCTGTGTTTCGTTTCTATGGAAATGGCACTTCGTTCAAACAAAGCGCTCAATTTTGTCGTTGTAGCAGTCGTTTCAGGGCTAACGCCACTCTTGTTTGAATTGTACAATACAAACGCAGAAGTTGGAGGAGAGGGGGGCGCTCTTTCGCTCCTCGTGTTCATTATTGCAATCCAAGGATATTACGCAGCTCGACAGGAGCTTCGTTCAGATTTAATCCAAAAAGCTTCGATTGTTCTGGTTGGCGAAATTGTCTTTGCAATGTTTGTGGCTCGGGTCGCAAATCTCAATCTACACTTGGGCCCCATTAAATCAACCGAGCTTGGCATAGACCATCTTCTCGGACTTAGTGTCGCACTTTGGATTTCAGTATTGGCCTTTTATTTCCCAGCTGTTCAACAACGAAGGGTTCCGTGGATGCCGATTGGACTGGCAGCAGCACTGGTCGTGCTACCAAACGATGGCAGTGTGATTCCATGGGCTATATCCCTGCTTATGGTACCGTATATGCTGTTTATTGCGAAGGCAACTCGCAGATGGGTGGCAGACTACACCTTTACGACTTTGGCATTGGCCTACTTCATAACCGATGTGCTAGCTAACTTAGATAACATACCTCTCTCGGAAACATTTGGACACAAATGGATGCATATCGTGATTCCAATTGCTTTGTTTTTCATCTCAGAATTTGCGCGTAAAAATGACAAAATTTCGCCTTGGACCCATTTGGTCATGCTTGCTGCAATTGTCCTCTCAAGGGCAATCATTCAGGCAGAGGATTGGTTCATGCCTTGGCTTTTCATCGCTTACATGCTCTACTTGGCAAGAAACTCTTTCGAAAAGTTGACTTTATCCAGCCCATGGACTGAGAAATTTCAAGCCACATTTGTCAGTATTATTGCCAATGCTTCAATTATATTGTTGGCATTGCTGGACCGAATTGATGTGCCCTCATTCATGGAATCTTCACCGCTGCCTGAACATTTCAATTACCAAATATTTGTTCTGGGCGCCGCAAGTTATCTCTTACTCTACAAGTATCGAAATATAGAATTGGATGCTGGTCTTTTGGTGAATTGGACGAAGCGTTTTGTGACCAAAGCTCCGGTTTTTGACCCAGCAACAAACACGTGGACATCAGCACAGAAAGACACAGACCAGGAACTCGCAAATTGGGCAGAATTCAACAGTTGGAGTCAATTGACTCGTTTTTCATTGATGTTGCCATTCATGATGATGAGTTTCAGCCTTGTTACGATGTCAGACCCGTGGGGTGGTTTTGATGAATACGGTTCTGAATCGCTGATTAAGTATCCATGGATACTGCTTCTCTTGTTGCCGGTCTATGGTTTGGTCCATGAGATTAAAAACATGGATGTAATTTCATCTGTCGTTCGTTCTGCAGGAGTATGGGTGTTGCTTGCAATTGCCCTTCCAATTTCAATCAGCTTCAACATAATTCGTGATGAAATGCTTGAGATTAGCAGATACCAAGACACCGCATTACTTCCTATCCCGATTTTATTCGATGTAATTCTGCTCAGCGCACCATTGTATGTCAATTGGCTGATTTCGAAAAGAGGAATTGACAAGGAGCATCTTTCTGTAGATGCAGATGCTTGGGCAATGGTCGGACTCATCGTCTTTGCGTGTTTGGATACATCTGGTGGATTGTTACTCATCACAATGCTCGGACTCGTAACTGTTCGATGCGTACAACACAGGCATGTATGGCCATTAATGATTTCACCCTTTGCTTTCCTCATTCTTCGAGACTCATGGCTTGAATTTGCAGGTGTTGCAAGAACGCTGTTGGAATCAAACAGTTCATTCAGTTACGATTTTGCCGAGAATGGGTTTGTTGGTATCCCCCGACTCGGTGGACTTCTAATCGCATTGCAAATGTTGTACGTAATTGTCATGGACAACAAGTTTGTCAAAAACAGCGAAAGCCAACGTGAACCTATTGCTTGGTACGGCCCATGGAGTTGGGCCCTTGTCGGTGTTTTGGCTGCAACATCAAGCATTGGCTGGATTCCAACTCTATTGTTCATCTTCTTCATTGTCAATTCATGGCTCAATGGAAACATCAGTTCAATGGGAGTACTTCATATCGGACTCATGATCAGTTTGATTATTGGAATGGGATACGAAGACATCGAACTTCAATTCAGCCAAGCATTCTCGTGGAGTGCCATACTTACTGCTTGTTCAGCATTGGCATTTACCAGTATGGGGACAAGAGGTTTGCTGTTCAAAAATATCCCAGCTGCGAAAATGGAGTTTTACACTGAAGAGAAAAAGAAGCAAATCATTGACGAATTGTATATCTTGACCTATGTATTGTTTATTTTGGGTTGGGATGCATTTTTCGGAATCGGTACAATAATTGGTGCGGTTCTCTTGACGAGAGATGTTTTGACCAAGGGTTACAACAACGCTCTGCTGTTCGCACCGATTGTACACGCTCTAGCTCTTGCCAATCTCCTTAATCAACTCAATATTGAGGCATTACCAGAAACAACTTTGGTCGGATTGTTCCTGTTAGTAGAAGGATTGTTTATCTCATGGCTATCATTACAAAACGACAGAGTATATGATTCAGATTTCTTTGAATGGGATTCGGATGACCAATTCCTCGACTTCGTCGACCGATTGGGTCTTGCTGGTGTATTAACTGCACTTTGTGGAATATTGGTTCTGTTTTCAGATCTCGAGCAATGGACTCTCGGTTGGTTGTTGACCACCGTCGTTCTGATTGCAGTTGGAATACAAGGCTATGCACCAGACCACGATGCTCGTTGGCGAAGAATTCTCGGAGGTTACGGGTCTATTCTTTCATTTATGGCCTTTAGTAGCCTCATTGAAAACGACACCATGCAATCGCTGTCTTGGATTGGAGTGGGTCTCATTGCCTTAGGCTGGGGATTCCTTATGATGCAACGTCTGGATGATGACGATGGTGTGTTTGAAGAAGCGGTTATTCAACAACAAAGTGCTCCGGTTGTTGCCGCACAGGAAGAGGTCCGATTCGAAATACCGGAACCGGTTCTAGGTTCTGAAGAAAACGAACCTGTCGAAGAAGTTGATGAGCCTGTCGAAGAAGTTGATGAGCCTGTCGAGGAAGTGGATGAGCCTGTCGAGGAAGTGGATGAGCCTGTTGATGAAATAGAACCGATTTTCGAGAAGTCTGTTGCAAAGAAGATTGAAAGACAACCAAAGGAAATAATCCAACCTCAGCCCATGCCGCTGCCTGCAAACATCGAAACCTCGCACGGATTTGAGATACGACTTCCTCCGGGCAAACTCGAAGCGATTCTCAAGTCGATTGCTTCAACCCCTCACGATGGCTACAAGCCAGTTATAGGATTGCATGAAAACGGTAAAATCGTTATTGATTGGATTGCTCTATGATTGTTTGATTCGGCGCTCAACACCTTCAGCACCAATCATCGAGAGCATACCGGAATTGGGAGTAGAGGGGTATGCGTTCCAATACGCTTCTCGTAAGTCTTGATTTGCATTCATGCATGCTACAACATCCCCTGGCCTATCAGGCAATTGTTCTGTTTGATTGAGATGTGCAATCATTGGTTCAATGTTGGAGAGATTGACGAAGCCCCAGCCGGTTTGTGTACACGGAGCAACCGGGGAAATGGGCATTGTTCCAGAAGTTGGATCCCAGCCTAAATCAGGATACCATGCTGAACGATTGAGAGCCTCTCGAACATCGGCGTTTGAGATAAGTACTGGATTTCCATCGAAATCCGAACCGTTGACCAACATCCCTTGACGGGTATCAGTTGATGCTCCGGAACCGGCATCATTGAACTCATAACGTAGCGATTGAAGAACATACGAAAGGATACCGGCAGTACGCGGGGTGGCAAAAGATGTACCTGAAGTTTCATGATAACCGTCAATATCATCATGATTGGGCAAATACTGAGTCCAATCGGCTGAAATATCAGGATAAGAGCCTGACATAATTTCTTTTTGATCGTCCCCCTCCTCTGCATATCCTGCTATCCCAATTGACCATGGTGGTCCGGCTGTCGAATCTTGAATGGCAGGAGACGGACTGTTGTCTGCAGCACCAGCATGCATTTTTCCTTTTTCAACAACTGCAACTTCTGTTCCACTTTCGATTCCCGAGATAGGTACAGAACCTGGAGCGCCGAACGATGTTGAAATGATATCGACCAACGGTTGATTGGCAGCGGCTAAGACGGCCTCGGTACTGAATCCCTCAACAAAGAAAATCACCGCATCTGGATTCGCATCAATTACGGCACCCGTTACAGCAGAACCATGGCCATCGTTTGGGTCATCAAGGATGAGAATATCGCTGTTTGCATCAGGAGACGTGCCGATAATTTTGGTTCCAGGGAAATAAACGATGTCACTGGCGTTGAGAGAGTCCCAACAGGACGCTCGATCTGCTTCGTATCTCTCCTGCCACGAACCGTTGAACGTCAAATCACAAATTTTGTTGACACCAAGTTCATCCAACAACCAATCTGGATAGGTCTCATTTGTACGAAAATGGTCGTGATACACGTTGATACCGGTATCGACTGGAGCAACAACGGAGAACGCTCTCCATTCATCGGTACTTTCCGATTCAGATGCAACCATTTCTGCTTCTTTTTCCGCACCTAATGCAAGCGAAAAGAACGAGAAAATCAGCAGAAAAGTAAGAACTCCGACTGCAACCAATGACTTGGGTTGCAGCGTTGACTGGGATTCAAGTTCGCCAACGAGCGCCCCCGCATCTTCGGATTCCGTCATATGAGTTCCTCTAATGACAACTTCAAGAACCCTACGCCCAATTGAAAAACCTCCTCTACTTCGGAGTTCTATGGGTGAAGAGAATGAACGGCTGGTTTGGATTGACCTCGAAATGACAGGTTTGGATGTCACGAGAGAATCAATTATCGAAATTGCTACCGTAGTTACCGATGGTCAGCTCAACATTCTAGCAACAGGACCGAACCTCGCCGTATCGGTACCTTCGCACCTTCTCGATGAAATGGACGAATGGAACACTTCACACCATACCGCAAGTGGGCTTGTTGAAAGGGTTCGCTCTCAAGGAGTAAGTTGCGAAGATGCTGAACGCCAAACTCTCGAATTTCTAAGAAATTGGGTTCCCGAGGGTTCTGCACCACTCTGTGGAAACAGTGTCTGGAACGATAAGCGATTTATGGAAAAAGAAATGCCGGATTTAGTGAATTATCTTCATTATCGAATGATTGATGTATCCACAATCAAAGAATTAGCTCGGCGTTGGTATCCGAGCACTCCGAGATACGAGAAGAAAGGCGCCCATCTCGCGCTCGATGACATACTCGAGTCAATAGAAGAGTTGCGATACTTCCGACAACATATTTTCTGTGAAAACGATTAATTTCTCCAGGTTGGAGATTCAGCATCGGTCTCTTTGAACAAGGCCATGATTTGAGCAACCACAGCTACAGCAATTTCTTCAGGAGATTCGGCGCCAATATTCAATCCAATTGGACAAATAACTTTGTCGAGAAGATGTTGTTCTAGACCGTTGTTGATGCATTCTTTTTCGAAGGCTTGCCATTTTGAACGACTACCGATAACACCAATTCGAGGAGCGCTCAGACCATCAGGTATGGCTTTTTTTTCCGAAAAAAGGTGAAGGAGTCCGAGAAGTCTGTCTTGGTCTTCACTCCAATCATGACCGAGCAACAATATATCCGAAAATCGACATATTGATTCAAAATTTTCGCTGGCGAAAAAAGATTCAACCGTAACTGGGAAATGGTGCTTAGCGTTCGGGTACTTTTCCAAATTTGCAAACTCAGGTCGCGTATCGTGTACCGAGTGATTCCAACCCAATGCATCAAGAGAGTGTGCGATGGCTTGACCGCAATGACCGCCTCCCATCAAAAGTACGTGTGGCATTGGAATCAGCACCTCAACTGCAAGGGTAACTTGTCCCCCGCATAACGAATCAAGTGGTGTTACTTCATAGCCCTTCGCACCCTTGTTTAATCCATATCGAAGGACCTCGCCGTAGGGTTTAGTGTACTCTTCTAGAAGTTCTTTACAACGTGAGAGGACTTTCATCTCAAGGCCCGCTCCACCGACCGTACCTTGCCACTGGCAATCAGCAGACATGGCAAGCCTCGCTCCAATCTTTCCCGGGACGCTTCCAGATGTTTGCACTACACTGGCCAGAACAACACGCTGACCTGCAGATAATTGCATGAGGGCCCAAGCCATCACTGCAGCAGTCATGGCACGTGCTGTAAGAGGTTACACATACCCTTTACGGAGTTGGTATTAGGATTGTAAAAGCAATGTTTCGTGTTGAACAAGTAAAATTTCATCCTCGGGGGTATCGATGTTGAGGTGGAGAAGTGGCCCGTCGACATCTACAGGCTCAAAACGAACGATATCTCTCAAAGAAGCATCTTGAGGTGCTGCTAGAACGGTTTGTATTGCGGATTCATTCAAAAAAAACGGATGACCGCGACGACCCTGATAGGATAAGCAAGAAGATTTGGTGACCTTCATCAAAGATTTGGCATGCTCTACGGTCCATCCCGGACGATCAACTGGTGAGACAAGCACGCCTTTTGGAATTCGGCCTTTTTCACTTGCCAGAGACATGAGGCCGCACTGCAAACTTCCAGTTCTTCCTTTTTCTGGATGCGGATTGACATGAACTTGCGACCCTAGGGTTTGTTTCATAACTTCCAAAGACAGTTCGCTACGAGTAACAACAACGATTGGCGAACAACCTGCTTGAACCAGCCTCTTGTGAGCAAGTTCAACTAAACTCATGTTGCCAACTTTCAACAAGGCTTTCGGCTTTCCAAGTCGACTACTGGCCCCTGCAGCCAAAATTATCGCAGGTACTGCTCTGGGCATACACGTTACTAACAGCGAGAGGTTTTTGGGTTTGCTCTTCATATACACTCGATTATATCCTCGATTATGAGACAATTCAGTTACAAAATGAACAAGCCAGAACTTCGTTCGGTTGAATTGCTCAAATCTGTTTCAGAATCAGCAGGTGTCGAGATAATCCAGCTGTCACAAAACGAAATTCATTTACGTTTCAAAGGTGAATCAAAACGCTGGTATGAAATTGAAAGTCAAGTCATTTTTGATGAAGAATACCTTGAGGAAACAGTCGAATGGATTACCAATACCAAAGCAGCGCGTTGGAAGAGCGACCTTGTCAACGATACGGAATTTAGCGTTCAACTCTGTGTGCATCCACACGACAAGAATTTGCCGATAGGAGACCAAATTGTATCAATTGTGTTGGCACTCATCAACGATATCCAAACAGCAATGGAAATTCCAATGCTCGCAAAATTTCTAATTTGTCCCCGTATCATGCTCGAAAACATTGTTATTTTCCAAGAGATGATGGTGGTAACTAAAGATATGATTGATGATGGAGATTGGCAAGGCGCATTTCACAATCTGCAAGTCATGCACGAACAACAAGAGGATATCGTAATGCGTGCAATGGAGGAGGATGACGTTCACGTACCTTACGAGCACGAATGGATTGAAGGGTTCGATTTCTCCAATTTTGAGGAGGAACTAGAAGAGTTGCGAATCGAAGAGAAAGAAAAGAGAGAACAAGAGATTGTTCGTCATTGGGAACGGATGAATGATAATCTCCACGATAATTAATCATAGGTCTTTCGTGATTTCTCTGCCAATAATCATTTTTTGAACTTGAGATGAGCCTTCATAGATCTGCATTACTTTGGCGGCTCTCATGAGGCGAGCTACGGGGTATTCTTCAGAATAACCGTAACCACCGTAGACTTGAACTGCATCGGTGGAGACTTCCATGGCAGTATCTGCGGCAAATCTCTTTGCATGAGCCGCCGATTCAGTATTTTTGATGCCAGCGTCTGAATCACAGGCTGATTTCCAAGTTAGCATTCGGGAGGCTTCGATTTTTGTTTTCATGTCGGCCAACATAAACTGAATAGCTTGATGCTTGTGAAGAGGTTTTCCAAAGGTAGAACGCTCACCTGAGTACTGTAAAGCATGTTCGTAAGCAGCGCGTGCAAGACCTGTGGCATGTGCAGCAATGTTCGGACGGCTCATATCAAATGCCTTCATTGCATTCATCCAGCCTCCTGATTCAGAGCCACCAATCAATTGATTGGCAGGAATCCGCACATCATCGAACTGAATGGAGCGAGTATCTGAACATCGTTGGCCCATGTTGACTTCTTTTTTCCCTAGCGAAAATCCTTCTGCATCACTTTCAACGATAAAACCAGACATTCCTTTGTAACCTGCATCGACATCGGTTTTGGCCAAGACAAAGAAAAAATCAGCATACCCTGCACCGGTAATCCACATTTTTGAACCGTTAATGACGTACTCATCTCCGTCTCGTACCGCTGTAGTTTTGCAAGCAGCAACATCAGAACCGGCACCCGGCTCGGTCACAGCATACGAGGCAAGGGCACCCTCTTGTGCAACCTTACCCAACCACATCTGTTTTTGTTCCTCGGTTGCTCCTGTGATTATCGGAGCGCATGCGAGGGACGTTGCGTAAGCTGCTGTAGCAAATCCAGGGTCACCCCAAGCCAATTCTTCGTTAACGAGTACTTCCTCCATAGAACCGAGCCCAGGACCACCGTACTCCTCTCCAATATGGAGATTCAGCAGACCCATCTCGTGAGCAGACTGAATCGCTTCTTTAGGATAGATTGAATCAGTATCCCAGTGTTCCGCATGTGGTCGAACTTCCTCCACTGCAAATTGACGAGCAAGTTCCTTCAGCATCTCTTGCATCTCGTCGAGTTGAAAGTTGACCATGGCCATGCCAAGAGGTCGCCCCTTATGTCTTCATTGATTAGAAACGAATCCATGAACGGTTGTATGCTTCTAGCGATGCGAGGAATAAGAGATAAATCAAAATCATCGTGTATCCCTCCCACTTCTTAAATTCGTATGAGGTCCGCATCATCAAAAGAGCAACGCTGCAACCTAAAATTGTAAATGGAATGAGCAAATACACGATGAAATCAAATCCTGAATCTGTGATAACAAGAGGTGAGACCAGTCCTGCAAGTCCAATGGACATAAGCGGATCGGTAATGTTTGAACCAATGAGTGTCCCAATTGCAACACCTTGACTTCGTTTTGAAGCCATAATGGCTATGGTTAATTCAGGTAGAGAGGTGCCTATTCCCGATACTGTCGTGCCAACAATGGCCTGAGGAACTTTCAATTCAACAGCAATTATACTGGCATATTCAACAAGATGATGAGCGGCGAAAACAGCAAAAGCAAGGCCGGAAACCACCATAATGAGGTAAGCTGCTGTACTCCAATTTGAACCTCGCACGCCGACATCTTCGAGGTTTTCATCTTCTTCTTTCTGAATAACTTCTCTGTGCATCAACAGCCAAACAATATAGACGATATAGAGGCTTACCAGAATGAACGACTCCCAACGCTCTAAAGTGAAATCTGTAAGGAGAAACAGCGAGAGAAGAAGGACAGCTAAGAGCATGATAAGGCCATCTCTCTTGAGCCAAGATTCACGAATTTTGAGCCCTTTGTTGACAACAACAATTCCTAAGATGAGGGTGATTTGAACAAAAACCGAGCCAAGAATTGAACCGATGGCAAAATCTGCCGACTCGGGTGTTTTTGCGATATCCATAGCTGCTGTTGTGGTGACTAAAATCTCCGGTAAGGAGGTCCCAATAGACACAATTGTGAGTCCAATCACTACTTCTGGTAAACCACCACGTCGAGCCAAACCTTTGGCACCTTCAATGAAAAAATCAGCAGAATAAATCAGCAATCCAAGAGCGAGAAGTGCAATAATTGCAGTAACAAACAGGCTATCAATTCCTACTGAGTGCTCCAGCAGTCGAACGGCAACAATACCTAGAAACAATGCACCCGTGGTAACAAGGGTTTGAAAATGAAGGAGTTGGGGGATTCCCATCACTTTCTCTTCGGACCCCATAAGACAATCCATGAGCACTACCTTCTTCACGGTTCCCTCTTCAAATTTTAAAATAATATAATTAGTAAAGAAGATAAAACCGTTGTTGGACGTACAACCATGAGGCGTCGTTGCTTTGCTGAGTTCTTTGGTACCGCTATCATGGTTGGTGCTGGGTGTGGAAGTATTGCTTTGGGTGCATCAAATCTTGGCATCTCACTTAGTTTTGGCATCGCAGTTACGGTTGCGATTCTAATTTTCCAGCCAATCAGTGGCGCGCACATTAATCCGGCTGTATCTATTGCATTTTGGCGTAGTGGCCATCTTGAAAAAGAGGCGGTGATTCCCTATATCCTCGCACAATTATCGGGAGCGACTTTTGCTGCAGCATTCATTCAAGGAATTGGTACAACAACACTTTCTGATGAAATGTCATTTTTTTCAGCATCTCTTGTTGAGGTTTTCATCACCTTTACTCTAATGGGTTCGATTTACTGGATTGTTTTGCGCTCACAAACACATATTTCGATTGCCTTTTTTGTGGGCTTCGTTGTTGCTGTGTTGGCGTTCTTCTTTGGTCCAATGACGGGTGCTTCAATGAATCCTGCACGAACATTTGGCCCCAACCTCTTTTCGAATAGCGCTTCACTCATACCGTTCTATAGTTTTACAACGGTTTGCGGGGCATGGATTGCAGCAGAATTATACAACCGATTCAACCAAAGAAAAGATCAAAATTAATTGTGAACCGTAAGTCTTAGCATATTGACTACGTGGTCTAACGAGGGTATAGTGAAATTTTCCAATGGAGGAGAGAACGGAACTGGGGTATCCAATGCCCCAATAACTGCAGGTGCTGCTTCAAGACTGTAAAAACAGGACTCCAATATTCGACTTTGAATACTGTGCCCAAGTCCACCACACCACTGGCCTTCTTGAAGTACAACCAATCGCCCGGTGCGTAAGACTGAGTCTATACATGTTTCAGCATCAAAGGGCAGAAGTGTTCGCAAATCAATAATCTCAACTTCTACATCTTCACTTGAGAGTTGGTCGGCTGCTTGTTGTGCTATGTGAAGCATGGATCCCCATGTCACCAAAGTCACATCGCGTCCCCCGCGAACAACTGCAGCTTTACCCAATTTGTATCGTTCTCCTTTCGATATTGCTTCTTTAACTGGCTCAGTGTCAACGATTTGGTTGATGTTTTGATTCCATCCGGTAAGCCCGCCGCGTAAACCATACAATCCAATATGTTCCAAAAACAATACGGGGTCATCGAGTTCGGCACTTTCCATGAGCAAATCGTAAGCCTCTTGAGGAGTTCCAGCAGCGACGACGACCAGTCCAGGGTCATTGGCAAACCAAGATTCAATCATATTCGCATGGAAAGGTCCTGAACGCGTTCTTGCACCTAGAGGTATCCGAATAGTCATTGGACAATCAGCACCCCATCGCCAACGAAGCATTGCTGCATTGTTGAGAAGTGCGTTAAAACCTAGAGCGGCAAATCCTCCAAATTGAATTTCAACCATTGGCCTCATTCCGGAGAGAGCGGCTCCAACTCCAGTGTGAACAATTGCAGCCTCACAAAGCGGCATGTCTAGCAACTTCTCAGTATGCCCAGCATTTTTGAGAGACATGTTCATTCCAAAGGCACCTGCAACTTCCATATCCTCTCCAATAAAAACGCATTTCTCTCCGTGGCGCGTAGCAATATCTGCCATCGCTTGTTGAATAGAACGAGCGTATGTCCATCCGCCTTTCTCAGCGTAAGTCAGCGTGGAGACACCTACTTCAAGCGGTGAAGGAGAAATGATTTTTTCAGAAGTTTCCGAAAGTCGATTAAACCGTTGTTCATGAGTCTCTGCATCATTGAGCAAAGTAACACTTCGTACAACAGTTTCCGGCTCTGGCCAAGCCATAGCTTCTAGCTCCTCTCGTGCAGAAGTCACGTTTTGTTGCTCTGTATCCTCCATCTGTGCTATTGCAGATTCTTCATAGCCCAAATCAAGCAACAGCTGGCGGTGAGTCGGCAAGGGGTCTTTCGCCTCCCAATACGCTAGCAATTCTCGATCGACGTATCCCGGAGGAGTTCCAGACTCATTGCCCAGGTACAAATCATCATGATGGTGAGCATGACCACATCCTCGCATGGTTTCAACATGAATCAATGTGGGTCCGCCGCCGTTCAAAGCGAATTCTCTAGCGCATGCTGTACTCGCATACCAAGCGGCTGGATCTGAGCCATCGATTGTCCATGCCGGGAATCCCATTGCATCTGCTTTATCCGCCCATACTTCAACACCAGATTGTTTTACAGGGGATGTGTCAAGAGCAATTTGATTGTTTTGAAGGATGTAAGTGATTGGGAGTCCTCGAGCACCAGCGAGATTCATCGCTTCCCAAAATTCTCCTGATGACGATGCTCCCTCTCCTATACATGCGACGTGAAATCGGTTGATTTTTTGACGCCATGCAGCAAAAGCAAGGCCGGTCATCGTCACACTCGCAATGGGCAAAGGAGCAGTAGGCGGCAGAACACCAACATGCCATGCACCGACATGGAGGTCGCGACCACCTGCATCATCCCAGCCACCATTTTGGTTTGAACCGACCTTCCCTAAATTCGCAGCCATTACATCAAGTGGTGTATCACCCATTGCAAGACCTAGGCCAATATCACGAATCATTGGAGCAACCAAATCGCCGTTGTAACCTGCGCCAGGTCGGGCATCGCGTGGTGAATCGGGATTGCGTTCCAATGCAGTTGCAACTGCGACAACACCTTCTTGCCAAGTTGAACGGAAACCTTTGCCGCCAAATCGTGAACCATCCGGAGTCAGCATTCCCTCTGAATAAATCGACTTGAGTTCAGAGTCTAAGGTTCGAGTTCTGGTCATCATGGTTTGCCATTCAAAACGCTGCTCCATAGTCACCGACATGTAGTGAGCAAGCCTTCGAAAAACAAGGCGAAGGTCCAACAAAAAATGCTTTGAGCGTCGGTCAAGATATGTGGTTAGTGTTCGACGAGGAATGACTTCTACATCTGCATCGCCTTTCATTTTCGCGTCAATTTGTGCTAACAATCCTCGCTGAACAGAATCGACAAATCGTTGCCCAAAGTCGTGCCATGAAGGACCTTCGAATTGTTTGGATTCGTTCTCAATCAACACATCCCAAACATTGGCTACAAGAAACAGGTGCCCGTCATGACGTTGAGCGACAAAGCGAAGGATTTCCTTACGGGCAGCATCTGCATGAAGAGGCTGAGAAAAATTCAGAGGCTCACTCGGAGTCCAATTTGCCCCATGGATGACCGGTAAATCTCCTTGGCTCATGGTTCGGCCAAAGGTCACACACATACAAACGCGACGGATGCGGATGGACCGCGATTTAGCAACGGTTCATTCCTCTGGTATTGCATCTTGCAAGGCTTTCATTGAGGCTCGAGTCACAAGAACTGTTGCAAAAATCGATGCTACAATCCCAAGCAACAGCATTGCGTTTCCTAAGGGGGTTGAATTCATGCCCTCTACTCCCGATGAGTTGAGAGCAAAGCGTCCTAAAGCATGTCCGTAATAGGCGTAGGCTAGAGAATAAACGATACCTGAACAGTTCGAAACCATGTACACACGGAGACTCACTGGAGTTGCCGACATCAAATAATTCAGCCACTCATCTGGAATAAGTGGTGATAAGCGGACCAATACTGATATTTTCATTGCATCTGCGGTGAGTGCTGTTTCTATGTTTTGGAGGCGTTTGTCGTTCATGATGGAACGCTGTATACTCTCTCGAAACAGCCAACGACCAAGAAGAAAAGCAATCAGGCCCCCCAATAAAGATGCTACAAAATTAGCTGCAGCGGCAATCCAAAACGGGAATATCGCTCCTGCTGATACTTTAATGAGCGGAGTTGGAAACATCACCACAACCGCAAAAGAGAGTGCTAATGTGAAGATAACAGGGCCTAAAGACCCCAGACTCTCAAACCAGTTGAGGATGTTTTGGGCATCGCGGAACAACAGTATTCCACAAATTGCACAGAAGACAAGAACCAGTAAACCGAGAACAGCCCTCCAAAGGTACACCTTTGGTTGATTCTTTTTGAGTTCCTCCAAGTCAGATTTGCTGTCTACCAAACGTAATTCACTCGGTCGAGGAATCGGGTATTTTGCCATACTCATTCCTCTTCTTCGGCTTCGGGTAAAGCCTCCAAAACATCGGCCATCATTTGGGCTGCATCCTCAATTTGGGTTAGTAAAGTAATGTCGGATACTGCACCTCGTTGACCTAAGTTCCACATCAAATCGGATACTATTTCAGTGGTTAACCGAGTCAAAGTAAGAACCTCCGGGTCGATTGGCACCATCGTATCCAGTCCATGCAAAGCAACCAATTCTGGTTCCTCATCAAGTATTGAATCCATCGAACCCTCGACTTCATCTGCCAATGCTTGCGCTTGATTTTCAAGAATACCTTCCATCGAAGAAGAAAAACCTTGCTTCATCCTGTCGAGTTTGTTGCCACCAAGTGATTCACCACGTTTGGCTTGACTTGGTGATGAAGGGCCAATTGTCTGTTGTTGACCGACATTTGCATCCTTACTCGCCTGTTCAAGTGTTCCGTCATCACTCGCCTGCTCAACCAATTTATTCAATGCCATTCGAAGCATTGAGGACATGGCGGAAGCATCCAGTTCGGTACTAACTTCCATACCTTCTTCACCCATTTGTGAAAGAATTTCATCAATGAAATTCGAATTGATTTTTTCCGGCCCCACAAGACCTTTCAGCATTGGTAGCGCCCATGTACCACCCTCCATTGTCATCGAAACATCGAATGTGCCACCTCCACCAGTTGCTGAAGCAACATCGGCTGGAGGAGGGACAAACTGCTTGCGTGAGTGTTTGTTTAATTGGTCAATGAGTTTATTCATATCTACCGGTTTTCGAATAACCTCAGCTATTCCAGATTGGGCAGCGCTAACGAGATATTCCTGGGATACATTTCTAGCTAGAATTACTATTCGGCACTTAAATGCAAATTCAGGGTCTGCCATTAACCGTTGAGAAGCGTCAATTGCGTCTCCACTTTTCCACTCTCCATCAATCAACACCACTTCTGGCATAATTGCAAGGGCAGTACCTTCGGCTTGGCGCAATGTCGCTGCTCGAGTGATATCAAACCCGTTTCGCTCGAGTGTATTGGCCAAAAGGGAACGACGACCTTCATTCTCATCTGCAACGATAACCTTGGCCATAAACTCCCTCCCTTCATCACGAGGGAAGGCTGTAGAGCCTTGAACCTCACCCTTAGAGAGGTGAAAGATTGTGCGATTCAGAGAATGTTCTAACTTTCCGAATCAGTTGCGAATGACTTCGTTCGGAGCCACGGCCTCCCAAGCCATTATGCCGCCCTCAAGATTGTACAGCGATTCAGCAGTATATCCCGATTGTATGAGATACATTGCAGCAATTTGAGAACGCATTCCGCTACGGCACAGCACTACGATATCTCGGTTTTTAGGGATGGAATCTATCGCGCTGGTCACAGATTCATGGTCGATTTGAAAATCTGTGGATTCGACCCTTGCTTGTGCATATTCGCCTTCGGAGCGAACATCCAAAACAAATGGACTCCAACCGCTTTCACGCCGTTCAAGAAGTTGTTGAACAGTCACAGTATTGAACATTGTATCCAATGTGGTAGCCTCTCCTTCATCAACATCACCTTCATTCGTTCTGGCCATACACCATTGCTCATCGGCAAACATGGATTGACTCATTGACAAATCCTTGACGAGAGGACGCTCGAGATTCGCTGAAAATTGGAGTGTTTGAAAATTCATCGTTTCTGCATCATAAATCAGCAAGCGACCTGCAAGCACCTCTCCAATTCCAAGAATGATTTTTATTGCCTCATTTGCTTGCAGTGAACCAATTACTCCTGGCAAAACTCCCAATACACCTCCTTCTTCACAGGATGGAATTGACTTCGGTGGAGGAGGTTCAGAAAATAAGTCACGATAACACGGACCTTCACAATAATTGAATACGCTCATCTGACCTTCAAAACGATATATAGAACCATAAACCCAAGGGATTTTTTTCAAAAAACAAATATCATCAACAAGATACCGTGTTGGCAAATTATCACAACCGTCAATCACGACATCCCAGTCGGACTCAAACACAGTATGGACCGTATCGGGATTCAATTGCATGTCAAAAACAAAGACTTCTATATCTGGATTCAGTTGAAGGATTCGACTTCTTGCAGACTCCACTTTTGATTCACCAACGGTAGAGGTTGAATGCAAAACCTGTCTTTGGAGGTTTGAAAGATCGACCTTATCATTGTCAACGATTCCAACTGTTCCAACACCAGCTGCTGCAAGATAAAGCAAGACTGGACTTCCAAGTCCACCTGCGCCGATGACAAGTACACGCGCATCATGAAGCCTACGTTGCCCTTCTAAGCCGACCTGAGGCAGAGATATGTGACGTGCATAGCGTTGAATATCGATATCCAAGTTGAACCCCGTTCAATCCGAGTGATGGCCTCGTCATAAACTCATTGAGGGAGTTCAAGCAAAAGAGATAAAGAAATTTGCCGATTATATTTTAGGGACCCCTAAATATAAACACCTCACTGTTACCCAAAGACTACTGACGGTGTTGCCACTACCATGAACCCAGAAAAACCGAACCTCTTGCGCTCTAAGCCCATGTTCCGTAAAAGAACATACGCTTTGGCGATGATTGTCTTGTTTCTCGTACCTGCCCTAATTACTGCACCGTATATCCTATCAGATACTAAAAACCCAAAAGGGGAGGTTCAGTATCCAGTCGATGTCAATATGCAAACTGAAGGTTTCCTCATGGTGATTCTGGATGGAGTTGGAAGAGATTTACTTGCTGACAACGAGGTTTTTCCAGGCTTGCACAGCAGTATGAAAAATTCTGCTGTACTCGAAATTACGACTGGACCTCTAACCCTGTCGGCCACTTGTATTAGCGAATTGATGACTGGAGTGCCAAACAGCCCTGTTGATGGTTTGAAAAATTTTAATCTTGGACATCCCGGAGGCACCGACCCCTGGCTACTCAGCCATGAAGACCCTCGATATTCAGTAGGCATGATTGGAAGTTATGTGATGGGTAATCTCTACCAAGATTTTCCCGACGTTGATTTTGTTGATACTTTCAAAGGACATGGAGACTTTTACGAAGGCGACGAAGATACTGAGGAGAAACTGATTGAATGGTTGATTGAAGGTGAGAAGAATGTGATTGCTGCTCACTTTTCAGGCCCTGACAAAGTTGGGCATAAATGGGGCATTAAAAGCCAAGAGTATCAAGATAAAATGGCCGATATTGACGAATCAATGGTGCGAATACTTGACAAAATCCCTGAAACCTGGACGGTGGTCATTACAGCAGACCATGGCATGACTGACAGTGGTTCTCACGGTTCTGCAGAACAGGTAACACGAGAGGTTGCTGCATTGATTACAGGACCGGACATCTCACTATCAACACGACTCGATGTTCACCAAAGAGATGTTCCCGCATTTATGACAGCAGTACTTGAACTACCATTCCCCATTCAATTGGATGGAAAAGTGCCACTGATTATTTTGAATGTTGATGGTGATAAAAAGGCGACATTGGACCAGTGGAATTGGGATGCAGCGGTTTTAAGAAATGAATTTTACAAAGAAGAATATGGAAAAGAGTTTGAATCACTTTCACAAAATGCTATCGAATGGGATTCCGTAAGTACAGATACTGCTTTTGTTCGTAATTTTGATCAAAACCTCTCGCTCATAGCGTGGTTCTCTATGTCAATTCTTTCAATAAGTCTGCTTGGAGCCAACTTCTTTCGAGAAAAAAATGCAGTCTTAGACGCGGTTGTTTTCTGTGGAATGCTCGGTTTCTCTCTCTGGAGTCATCAAGAACTGTCTTCATATCCAATGGTGCCACGTTTCATTGGTGGAATCTGTGCTGTCGGATTGGTTTCATGGCCATTTTTACAAACCCCAAAAAAGTCGAAGCGAGGAAACCATGAAATGAACGCTCTGAAGCGGAAAGTTGTTCCTCTTTCTGCCTTTTCAACGCCTCATTATTGGATGCTTCTATCGCTAATCTTCTTTGCATTTACATTGGATTTTTCAACTACTGTTTCGCTAACCAGCTTTCTTTGGATTGGGGTTGCCTCGCTCGATACATTGGGGCTGACAAATTATTCTCACCGCGAACCTAGGCCATTGGCAACATCGGTGTTGTTCTTTTTAGCAGCCATGAGTTTTGCTAGTTTGCGACTTTGGTTCGCTCTAATCCCCTTGTTCTTTCTCGTATTGAAACATACATTGGAAGCATTCGAGAAAAAACAAAAAAATGCATCATTGATTGCACTGATAAGTCTCAACGTGATGATTTTAATTGCATTGGTATCTGTTCACCGACGAATTTTCAACACACACCTGCTTCTCAACTTGCTTCGAGCAGGATGGACCGACTCTGTGGGAACATGGTGCTTTTCAGTTCTCATCATCGCTTTGGGTTCAGCTGTGAGTACAGTATCTCTTCACAAACAATGGAACCTCATTCGATGGACTCAGACCTGTTCTTGGCTTATCTTGAGCCTAACTGTACAGGTCATGGGTTCGACAGACCTCGACAGAATATTCCTCATCATATCGATAATCGGTTTAGGATTTGTAGTTTGGAATCCTCGCCATATTATGGATTCTGTAGTATCAAGACAGGGTCTTTTCACACTTATCACAGGATTTACTCTGCTCACTTGGGGTGCATGGGCAGCGGTAATTACCCTCGTTCTCCTATCGACGCTCCCTTACTTGATTCAACTGTTGTTCAAAAACGACGAATATCCAATGAAATCACACACAAGAATGTATGTTGCACTCACAATAATTCCATGGGCTGTATGGATTCTATGGTGGACGAGTCTAGGACAAGTAAATGGACTGCAAACCTGTATTGAGGGCCTCTGCCCACATCCAAGAGAGCTTGACCCAGGCGTTGTTATGGTTCGAGGGGGATTTATCGGTTCGCGAGCAAATCCATCGACAAGTTGGATGGGAATGATGGTCGTTCTTCCATTAGTGATTTGCTCTTGTGCAATTATGTACCAATTTTGTGAACAACAAATTTCTGTGAAACCCTATGTTCTTGGGCAGGCTATTCTCATAATTGGGTGCTTGAATATGTATGCATTCTCTCCTGAATTTCCTCGATTGATTTACAACCTTACTTGGAATATACTGTTTTCAGCATTCCAGATTGGTTGTGCATTATTGGCACTCATGGTCTATCGAATAAGGAAAAGATTGCCTAAATTAACCGTCAGTGATGACTGGTTTGAATACGATTCAGACGAATGTCAGTGAATAGATAGAACCACTCCATGTGAGCAAAAGCAGCTCACCATTGAGACCTTGTCCAAAACCAACCAAAAGAAGGCTAGTGTCTACCACAGTTTCAACATATGAACTTCCAACGTTATGGCCGTACATCCAAACATGTCCCGAGCAGAAGTCACCAAAGATGTACGAGTTGTTCAAATTATCTTCTCGCCAATCGATATATTCTCCACCGCTAATTGAGCAATTACCGCTTGAATGATCGTATTCATGAACGGGCAGAGTAATCGTGCTGTTTGATTCTTGATACAAGTCATCTACTTTATTTACGCATTCATCATCATCAGCGTCGAAATTATGGAGGCCCTCTGTAATGGACCAACCGAAATTGGATGAATGATTCCAACTTGGAATAAGATTGACTTCCTCGAAACAATATTGTCCAACATCAGCAATCCACAACCCCCCCGATGGGTCAACATCAAATTTCCAAGGATTTCGAAGACCATAATGAAGGACATACGTGAGATTGTTGTTTTCATCATATCGTACTGGCTCAATCGAACCACCGTTATGCTTGAATAATGAAATTGTACCGTACATATTGCTCTTGTTTTGACCGTTTCCAAGTGGGTCAAGCGATGAGCCTCCATCTCCTATACCCCAAAGATATAGATTGTCTCCAACGGATAACAGTGAACCTCCGTTGTGGTTACGATACGGCTGTTCGACTTCATACAGCACGTTGAGGCTGGAGTTATCGAGCATACCATTGACAATTTTCCCCTCAGCAACAACTAGACTTGCAGCATAACCTGTCTCACAAGGGCCAGACTCGATATACGAAAGCAAGATTGTATTTGAAGTCGAGAAATTATCTGTGAATTCCATTCCTAACAACCCTTGCTCAATGTGACAATTACTGATGTTCTGTGAGATGTTTCCAACCAAACTTAGATTTGAATCATCCCAGCTGTATATGGTTCCAACAAGGTCAATAATCCAGATTTCATCCAAAACCGGATGTTGAAGTACCTTTACCGGTGTTTGAAAGCCGGTAAGATATTCTTGGCAAACAACCGAATCAGTTGAACCATCAGTGCATCCAAGGTCGACATTGTCTGGCCAAGAAAATCGTTTTTCTTCTTCCGGCTCAGAAAAGCACCCACTGAGTAGACTCATGACGAAGAGCAAAACCAAAAATGATGCTTTCAATCTCACCCAAAAACCTCTCTATCTAATCAATCGTACTTGTCTTCAAAGTATGCTGTTATTCCAGGTACATTTTCAATGTGCGTTCCATAGGTACCCAAGTGGTCCTCGGTGCCGATGATTGTAAAACCTGGTGTACTGAAAACTGCATCCAAAATGTCGAGGTCGCTTTGCGAGCCACCTTCTGACACTTGTTTGCTCATGTTAGCCAGTGCCTCACGAAGCATTGTAACTTTTTCTGCTGAGAAATACTCAGGATTGTACATTACAGGATGGCTTGGAGCACGGCCAAACCCTTCACCGTTTTCCTTACCGGTGTAGTTGATTCCATGGAAATCCGAAGTAGATGTAAAGCCTCCTTCAAAGCACCAGTCTTCGGGGTCATCTCCACAGTAATCGGGAACCGTTGGGTCTTTGGCAAAGGAAATGTAATCCATTGCCGTTCCTTCTTCATGTTCTGCCAAGCATCGAAGAGAACCTATGTACTTGTGATATTTCGTGCCGCTGTTAGGAATGCTTGATTCTTCAGAAAAATGATTTCTTACTGTGTCGGTCAGTGAATCGATTTCATCTGGGTCACCCACGACATCAATATATTCATTCGTGATAAGGAATCCCATTGGTAAAAGCATCCCTGAGCTGCCAAGAGCAGATGTGTGGCATGAAACTTTTCCAGCCATCAGTGCGTATGGGTCTGTAGAGTTGTCATCGTCGAGATCCGCCTTTGCCATGTCAGAATCTTTGTGTACCCAAGCAATAGCGTTGTAGTATGGACGACCGTCTGCTTTTTGTTCAGCAGCAAGAACTTCCAAACCTGAGGTTTGCCAACTCAGCCACGCTGCGCCTCCATCCAAAAAGCCAATGTCAGCGTGACCATACTTCAATGCAGTAATGGTTCCAGCAGCACCGGTTACTGGATATATTTCAACATCCATGCCGATAAGTTCCGAAATGCGGTCAGCAAATTCTTGCGGATTTTCCTCCGTGTTACGGTATTCCTCCTTCGCTTCGAACGCTATGGTTAGACAATTGTCCGGGTCTTCACACTTTGGAAAACTTACTGTATTCGATAGACAACCGGCAAAACTGGCTGCGATAAATACGGCTAAAAGGCACAAAACTTGGAGGTTTCGAAGGTATACTCTACGTGGCTGCATGGGTGTTCCCAAACATCACATGTATATTAGTTTAGGTTATCCTTAACCATGTCACTGAGGGGGTTTTTTCTCTGGTTTAGGACATACGAAAACTTATAGCAAACCTCCGTTCAGTAATCTTTAGGGGGGCCTAAATCTATGCACAATGCCCACCTACAACGCTACCACCAATCAAACGGATTTACTCGCTCCCACATTCTTGAGGCGTCCGGTTGCCTCACCCTGCAACCGGTCGTCTCACTTTGGAGGTACAACATATGAGAATCCAACTCTCACTTTCATTGATTCTTCTTTTGGCGTTATGCTCGCCATTGTTAGGAAATGCCGCTGGTGATGAGACTCAAGTCTTCACAATATCTGGTAAAGTGTTCGACAGTGAAGGGAATCCAGCTGACAGCACATCCATCCGAGTTGACTCTATGGCCTCGGTTTGGTCGAGCGACGGAACGTATTCAGTTTCTGGGATTTCGGAAGGTCAGCATACCATTCGAGCATATTTTATGAACAATGGCCACACGGTAGCATATCGGCAAATCTATGTCAGCCAAAACATCGAACTTGACTGGCACGCTACGAAGAATTGGATCACGCTTCATGCGGTAAACGAGAGTGGAGAAGATTTGGATAACGGCCTTGCCCCCACTCTTGAACTCCTAGATACTGGAGAAAGTGCCAGCACCAATAATGGCAGGGCTGAATTTGGACCCTTGCCGATTGGAAGCTATTACACAATCAAAGCCAATATTGGTGGTGGTGAATCCGAGGCGCAGTATGTTCGAATGAAATTACAAGAAGGCTCTCTAACTGAGACTCATATCAATGATTTCAAATTACATCAAAATCACAACAGCAGATATGGATACATCGTTGATCAACTTGGTAATCCAATTCAAAATGTCCAAGTCAGTACCGGCAACAAATCTTCGATGACAAACAGCGACGGGTTTTATCAAATTGAAAACCTTGCAGTAAGTTCGGTTTACAACATCACTGTTCAGCAGGCGAATGTCGACATCATTCCGTCATTCAACGAGACGATTACTTTTGGAGAAGGTTGGCTTAACCTAACATCGAACGTTGAACTTATATTTCCTGACAATGTTTCTTTTAACACCCAAGTACAAGCAATCCAGCAAGAACCTTTGACCATTGAATGGGCGGGTGGAGACTTTACTGACCGATTTGCGTTGTACATGAACGGAATGCTCGTTTACAACCATACCGATCCATATTACACATTCATCCCTCAAACTGCCGGTAGTTACGAATTTACTATCGAGGCCGTGAATCTAAACGGTTCGACTGCATCAAGCCAGCCGTTGTTGATTATGGTTCTGCCTGAATCATCTTCATCCGACTTGTGGTCAACCGGGATGAGTTGGGATTACGAAGTCACACATACGCCCTTATCCATGTACGGAACTCATAACATTACAATCACGACATTAGGGCAAGAAATCATCGCTGATGCATTTGAACGCCAGCGCGAAGTGTACTTGACTCGAGTGTATGATGAACATCATTCTGAGGGAGAAAAGTCATACAAATGGTACGACGCTGATACGCTACTTCCTGTTCGTACTTACTGGGTTGATGCACCTTCAGAGTCATCGTACTTCCAAGAGGGGACTTTCGGTTGGAACTTCACAAGCCAAGGTAGCCAAGCGAATCCATTGAGTGGTCTTGAGAACCAAGAATTGCACTTTAACCGAACAAACATCATTGGGGTTCCCGGCCACCCAAACGGATACGACGATACATACAACTCGGTAGTAATCACTGAGAATGTCAATGTTACAACTCCAGCTGGCTCATTTTCTACCACCCACATTTCAATCACCGATGATACTGACGGGGTTGTTTCTTGGGAATTCTGGTACAACACCACTGTCCGAAATTATGTCAAAATAATCGACCGATTGCCTGGCTCTCATAGCGATTCTGTAAGTTATCTACTCACCGATTTTGAGGTCCCAACCCAACCCCAGTTCATTATTGAAGAATATCTCATGAGCAACAAAGACTACGATGTGAAATGGGGTACTTTCCAAGGTGCAGTTTCTTACGAATTATTCGAAAACAATGTAAGCATATATTCGGGTACTGAAACCACATTTGTGCGCACCAATCAAGTTGATGGAACATACGCGTACCGACTGGTAGCAAAACTTCCTTCTGGCCATTCTATGGAAAGCGAAGAATATGTCCTAAGTCTTGTTCACATTGTTCAACCACCGCAATTCAATCCCGTTGAATCCAATATGACTGAAGGTGAAGACGTAATGCTCTCTTGGGGGGCTGTTGAAAATGCAATTTGGTACTCTGTTACCTTACAAAACGACAACGGCGATACCCAAACCATATACAACGGAAGCGAGCCAAACTTCAAGATAGAAGATATAGAGCAAGGGCGAAATCGATTGCGGGTGAATGTTGGAACCTCGGAAGGTAAAATTTCAGAATGGTCGCCATCGGTGTTCATAATGGTCGAAGAAACGGAAAGCGATTCAGCTTTTGGCGAAATTCAAGCATATCTTCCCGGTGTTGGATTCGGGATTGTGATTATTGCCATCTTACTCATTATTACCAATTATCGGAGGCTCAGCGATGAATCGAGATAAAATCATCAGTATGATACAGGTCACAATACTGTTGATTTGCTCGTTTGGAGTATGGCAATTCAGTAGCCAAAGAGATACTCAAGAAGACCGTGCATCTGCGATTGAAGTCGAAGACTCAAACGGCGTGGTTCACAAATTTGATTTCCATCCCCAACGAGTTGCGATTACCAATACATATGCTGGAACCGTAATGCGAATGCTCGAAATTGACGAAAGCGTAATCGTTGGAGTTTCAGGAGACTTTCACGATGAAAATTTGTGGCCAAGACTATCTGAAAAGACGATGATTCAACAATCGGCCCATTCCGAAATCGATTTTGAAACATTACTCGACACCCGTCCTGATGTGTACATCGTCTTTGCCACCAACGGGATGGTTGATACTGAGCCTATTCGTCAAATGCTGGAACCTCTCGGAATTGATGTTGTTGCACTGGATTTCTACAAATACGACTCTTTGAGATACGAAATTAATGTTCTAGCGACCATGTTCGGTAAGGAAGATGTCGCCCAAGGAATCTTTGATGAATTCGACTCGATTGAGACAATGGTCCATCAGCAACTGGGCAATATCTCTACCGAACAACGCCCACGAATCGTCATGGAACATCACGCATCTCTCACGCGCGACCCAGTTGTTCTCACTGGAACTTCTCAGTGGACTGACCTCATCGAACGTGCGGGAGGCGTGAATGTGTTTGCAAATTTACCGGGTCATACGACTCATGTCGATATGGAAGCAATTTTGGATTCCAATCCGGATGTGATCATGTTTGATGGCATTACTTTTGACATTGGATACAATGCTTTTGATGAAACCGACTCCTGTACGACTCACATGGATTTCATCACCACAAGGCCGGGGTTTGAGAGTCTAAATGCTGTTCAAAATAATCGTATGCTCATCATGTCGGGAGAATTTGCAGGCCCTATGATGATTCATGGACTACCAACTCTTGCTAAGTTGCTTCATCCGGATTTATTCGTTGACATCAACGCTGAATCATATCTTGACGATTATTTTGTTAATCACCACGACACTGAACGAATTGGAAAATTTGTGTGCATTTCTGAGGAGGGGTAAGCATGCACGAAATTTCACACCTGCAAATCCAAAAAAACAAAACGCAGATGATGACTTTGTTTGTTTCAATCGGTATCACAATGATTTTTGCAATGGTGGCAATGGGTTTTGGTTCTTCCAAAAACCTTGATTTCCTTACATCCATGAAAATCTTGTTGGGCATTCAAGAGTCGACGGGACTTCAGTCGGATATTCTGTGGAATTTGCGTTTCCCGAGAATTTTGATGGCTCTGGTTGGAGGTGCTGCTCTTGCGATGGCTGGAGCAATGATGCAGGGATGTTTAGGAAATCCTCTGGTCTCACCGCTTACCCTTGGAGTAGCCTCAGGAGCTGCTCTTGGAGCCGCACTTGCCATTGTTCTAGGACTAACTCTTGTTTCGATTCCAGAATTAGCAATTGTTGCGAATGCATTTTTGTTTTCCCTCATCGTCGTTTTTATCATTATAAAATTGGGGAGCATGCGTTCGGTTTCAAAGGAATCGTATATCTTAATCGGAATTGCAATTACTTTCATTGCTGGTGCAATTGTCTCTACGTTGCAATACTTTGCAACAGACGCTCAATTATCACAACTTGCCCATTGGTCTTTTGGTAGCCTTTCAAGACCAAATTTGACCAATGTTCTATGGATTTCAGTTGTTGTTCTCGTGCTGTTTCCATCCGGATTAAAATCTGCATGGGATTTGAACGCTCTGTCAATCGGAGGAGATGATTTCGCAATCTCTACTGGAGTTAATCCAGTGAAAACCCGAAAGTCAATACTTGTTCTTTCTGCATTCTTAACATCAGTAGTGATTGCATTCACTGGATTGATTGGATTTGTTGGACTTGCTGCCCCCCACATGAGTCGTCTAGTCATCGGAAACGACTATCGCAAACTGATACCATGCTCGGCTGTATTTGGAGCATTTCTAACGCTGTTTGCAGATACTCTAGGTCGAACCTTGTTCGCACCGATTGTCATCCCGGTGGGAGTCATGCTTTCGATTATTGGAGGTCCGTTTTTCATGTACCTCCTACTCAACAAAAGGGGGGCTTGAAATTGAATTCCCTCCTTCATGTTCAGAACCTCGGGTTTCATTGGGGCAAAAGAAAGGTTTTGGACGAAGTCCAGTTTGAGATTCAAGCAGGTGAGTTTGTTGCCATACTTGGAGAAAACGGAGCAGGAAAATCGACTCTTCTCAAGTGTATCAATAAAATCTTGAAACCCTCGTATGGTGAGATTTCTTTGAATGGTAAAAATATACAATCGATGGATATCATCGAGATATCGAAACACATTTCCTATGTACCACAATCAATATCTTCACAGTTTTCAATGAATGTTTTTGATGTTGTGATGTTAGGTCGAAGGCCACATATCACGTGGAATATTGGGAAGAATGATTTAGAAAAAGTGAGTCAGACTTTAGAATTTCTTGGCCTTGAAGATTTTGCCTTTCGCAAATTCGACCAACTTTCAGGAGGGGAACGGCAGCGAGTCATCATCGCCAAAGCCGTTGCGCAAGATGCATCGTTACTTTTGTTTGATGAACCTACAAGCGACCTGGATTTGAAAAACCAAATCCAAATTATGAAGAAAATAAACACTCTTGTCTCAAGAGATAATGAGGTTCAGGTATCTGCGCTCGTTGCTATTCATGACATCAATATGGCTGCTCGTTTTGCAGACCGTATTCTTTTGTTGCATGAAGGCTCCATCCTTCAACAAGGAACTCCATCGAATGTGCTTACGGAAACGAACCTGTCTAAAGTGTTCGGAGTCACCTGTGAGATCGAAGCAAAAACGGAAACTACTCCATTACGAATCATCGTAAAAGATGAAATGGACGGTGAAGAAAAATGAACAAAGAAATGATAATAGCTTACGGAACAGAAACTGGCAATTCAGAACTACTCGCGATGGACACTGCCAAAAACGCTGAAGAGCTCGGGTATGAAACCAATGTTGGAAATTTAGATGACTACTCTCACGAAGACATCTGTAATGCAACACGCTTGATTGTTATTTGCAGCACTTGGGGAGACGGGGAACAACCGGATAACGCAGAAGAATCCTACGAGGCAATGTGCGAACTCGATACAGGCGACCTTGATGGTGTGAAATTCGCTGTCTTAGCACTTGGAGATACTGCATTTGACTTGTTTTGTGAGGCAGGCAAACAATGGGACGAAGTTCTTGAAAGTAAAGGTGCATCCAGAGTAAATGAAAGACTTGATTGCGATACAGATTACGACGATTATGCGTATGAATGGATTGAAGAAACACTCAACGAATTCGCAAAAGAAGATTGAGGGATCAAACATGGCAGACGAAGTAGTTCAAGCAGAAGACGAAATACAGGCTGCAGAAATTGCGGCTCGAGAAGAATCGCCTGAATCGAATATCGCAAACTGGTTGCAAACCGTTCACCATGGCACTCTATCGACACTTTCAACAAAAAAAGGAATTGAAGGTTTTCCAATTGGTTCAATTGTACCCTTCGCCCTTGATGAGTTTGGAAGACCCTTTATTCTGGTCGCTGATATTGCTGCACATACACGAAACATCAACAAATCTAACGAAGTATGTTTGTTCCTTTCGGATCCAAATTCAACTGGAGACCCACAATCTCATTGGCGAATTAGCTTGGTCGGAAATATGAAACGAGTCGTTTCTTCCAGTGAAATTGATGATATTTCTCCGGAATTACTGAAGAAAAGTATTCAAATTTCAGATGAGGAAGAATCAATCTTACTCGCACGGTACCGTGAGCGAGTGCCACAAGCAGAATTGTATCTTCGAACACACAATTTTTCATTTTACCTCATGAACGAAATTCATTACGTACGCTACATTGCTGGCTTCGGAAAAATTTGTTGGGTAAAAGGGCAAGACTTGTTGGATAAAATGCTTGGCAACGATGTCAAAGAAGTAAGCCATGGTGCTGTTCAACACATGAATGAAGACCACGAAGACTCAATGATTCAAATCTGCAAAGCATTCCATCACATCGAGAGTGAAAAAGCGGAGATGGTGAGCATTGATTCCGGAGGCACCGTCATCAAATCAATCCATCCCGAGCGGTATGTCTACAATTCGTTCCCGCACAGAATTAGCGCAGACGAACTGAGAACCTCAATCGTTGACTTAGCGAAAAAAGCGCGAATACAACTTGCTGATGAAAGTTAAATTCCCACTCAACATATCAACATAAAAGCAAGAGTCTTTTCGCTGATTTAGGGGGGCTTAAATTTGGAGCATGGAGAGACTGAATTCCTTCTCAAGTTGGAACAGTTGGCCATCGGTTACGAGGAGCCCCTTATCAGCAACATAAGTCTAACAATGTTCCCTGGTGAAGTCGTTTCAATCATTGGTGCATCTGGAATTGGTAAAACCACATTGTTACGAACAATTGCCGGCCTCGTTGCACCGTTGGATGGAAAGGTCAATCTGAATGTGAAGAAGCGAGGTGGACTAGGATATATCCCGCAAAAGTTGGGCTTAGTTCATCACGCGAGTGTGATTCATAATGTCGGCTTAGGTGCCCGAGCAGGTACATCATTTCGAGAAGAGCCAATGACTTGGGTAGGCAGGAGAAACGAACGAGTGGAGATTGCTATTGAGCAAATGGGTTTAGCTGAGAAAAGGAATGAACCTGTACGTAGACTATCCGGTGGCCAACAAAAGAGAGTTGCGACTGCTCGAACTCTTGCACAGCGACCTCAAATTCTTCTAGCTGATGAATTCCTGAGTGAACTTGACGAAGACAATATACAAATTGTCGTTGAATCTGTTATCGATTATGTCAAAGAAAGCGGTGCTGCGATGATTTTGGTGGAACACAACACTGAACGTGCAATACAACTTTCAAATCGTATCTTTCGACTGATTGAAGGCGAACTTGTAGAGCAATTTTTCCAAGGAGGTGAAGAAGAATGATTACTCGAAGAAACAGGTTCATGTTAATCGGCATCTCACTGGTTCTCCTTTCGATACTAACGTTAAATAATCTCATTTCAGGTGATTGGTCTGCCATTTCTGGAGGAAGAGAAACGCTTGTGGAATTTTGGCAGGATGATTTGTGGCCTCCCGATTGGACTTTGCTTGAGGCTCGTTCTTACCCAGTGTGTGAATCCTCTATTGGATTCTTCTGCTCAAAAGTTTATATTGGAATGATTGAAACTTTGAAGATGGCCTTCGTAGCAACTGTGTTTGGATTTATTGGTTCGATGCTGTTATCTCCACTTGCTGCGAAAAACTTAGTCCCTGCGGCCATTTCGTACCCCGTTCGAATCTTTATGGCTGCAACTCGAAGCCTACCGAGTTTGATTTGGGCGGTGATTTTCATTGCCATTGTAGGCCTTGGGCCACTTGCGGGAGTTCTTGCCATGACATTCTACACCATTGGATATCTTGGGAAATTACAGTATGAAGAAATGGAGGGTATGAGAAGTGAACCTCTTGAAGCATCACGAGCCATGGGGCTCTCTCGAAGTGAAATCACTTTACTTGTCGTCATTCCTGAAACAAGTAATGGACTGTTAAGCCAACTCTTGTTCATGTTTGAATACAATTTCCGTCATGGAACTGTACTTGGCCTCGTAGGTGCTGGTGGGATAGGATACTACCTCAGTTACTACATTGGCCTGTTCATGTACCAGCAAGTTATGACGTTCATTCTTGTCATCTTTGTTGTCGTCATTCTTCTGGATTTGTTCTCAATGTTTGTACGTTCATTCGTCAATGAAGAAAAAGATGTGAAACGGCCTACATGGAGCTCGATTTTCTTATCACCAAATTCTTCCTCAGAAATTCATCATAAGAAGGAAAAGTAAGCTGGAAACCTCAGTGTTGATCTTCAAGCCACTTTTCAACATCTATAGCTGCTTGGCATCCCATGCCTGCTGCAGTAATTGCTTGCTTGTATCGAGTATCAACAACGTCTCCAGCAGCAAATACGCCTTCAACCGAAGTCATAGTATGCTTTTTGTGAAGGATGTAGCCTTCACCATCGACTTCAACTTGTCCTCCAAGGAAACCAGTAATCGGTTTGTGACCAATGGCAATAAACGCTCCAGTGACATCAATAGATTCTGTCGAACCATCACGTGGGTCTTCAAGAACGGCACCAGTGAGTCCTTTTTCATCGGAAAGCCATTCCTTAACTTGACGGAATGTTTTGATTTCTATTTTCTCATGATTGGCGGCTCGCTCATACATGATGGTCGAAGCCTTGAACACATCTCTTCGGTGAACAAGCGTGACCTTCGAGGCAAATCTTGTCAAAAATGTTGCTTCTTCACATGCAGAGTCGCCACCACCGACAACCATCACTTCTTCGTTCTTGAAAAACGCACCATCGCAAGTTGCGCAAGTCGAAATTCCTCTTCCTTTCTGTTCCTCTTCACCGGGAGCATTCAGCCATATTGATTCTGCACCAGTAGAGACGATGATTGCTTTTGTAAGGAACGTTTCACCTTCAACCACGACTTTGAAGGGTTGCTCAGAAAGGTCGACTGATTCGACATTTTGATCTCGAACTTCAAGACCGAATCGTTCAGATTGTTCTCTTAATTGCATCATCATTTCAGGACCACCAATGCCTTGAGGATAACCCGGGAAATTCTCGATATCGGAGGTAAGCATGAGTTGTCCACCAGACATGTAGCCTGCAAACATGAGAGGCTCAAGCATTGCTCGGGCCGCATACAAACCTGCAGTATATCCAGCAGGGCCTGAGCCAATAATGATAACATTGTGAACTGATGACATGATTGCCGCCTACAAAGTTTGTACGACAGGATTCACCACTTGAACCTTGACATCACAACATTTCAAATCATACCTGCGCGATATGGTTTGAGTCTTGCTTTTTGAAATTCTTTATTCTCTTAAACAGCCATCGTGAGAACACCATGGAGCACAATAAAAATCCGACCGAGACCGGCCAAGGTGCCTGTGCTGATGTTGATAAAAAATAGGTGACTGCTAAGATTCCAATTCCGTAAAAGGCACGGAAAATTGAGAACAATATAAATCCACGAACCAAAGGATTGGTCTTCAGTTGTGATAGTTTGAAAGATTCCAAAATGAGACCTCTATCTTACCATGCTCAAAATTGCAGAAACCGCAGCCCGCGCATGCGGCTCAAGGCGAGGCCCGATATGCTCGGGCTCGGCGCCAGGGCCGATTATTCCTAAGCCGACTGGTTTTTCGTGAACCAATTGCAATTCTAGAATTGTCTTAATTACTGCTTGTCCCATTGCTAAACCGTGCTGCGTCTGACCCTTTTCGATAATACCCAAGCAAGCAACCCCCTCGATTTCATCATCTGCGAGAAGCCTATCAACAGCAAGAGGTACTTCCATAGCTCCGGGAACCCAAACCACATCGACAATATCGAGAGCGAGATTCTTGGCTTCATCTCTAGCCCAATCCAGCATTTGTTCTATTTCGGATTTATGGAATGACCCACAAACTATGGCAATATTTGACATTCATTCAGCTCCTTTCTGTTCCATTATTCGCTCAACAGTCGTTACAATTGTTTGCGTCGTTGAATCAATTTCTAGATTTACTGCATCTCCAATATTTTTCGAACCTAGAGTTGTGAGTCGCAACGTCTCGGGGATGATATGAAGAGCAAAGTGTCCGTCTTGAATCAATCCGATAGTGAGAGAGATTCCATCAATAGCAATGTATCCTTTTTCCAAAATATATTTGCGCAAGTCTACAGGAATTGAAATTTGGAAATCTACACCTTCGCCGTTTTCAATCTTTGAATGAATTATTCCCGTTCCCATGATGTGCCCTGAAAGTAAATGCCCACCAATTTCATCTCCAAATTTTAGCGAGCGCTCAACGTTCACCTTGCTATCGCTTGAAAGATGAGCTAATGTTGTTCGGTGAAGGGTTTCAGGTATGACATCGAAGTCAACAACAGAATCTTGGATTTTTACAGCGGTGAGACAGGCCCCGTCAATGGAAACACTTGCACCGATTGCCAAGTCGTTCGTGTCTGGGATTTCGATACGTAGAGTGTGGATTGTTTGCTTCTCAATGACTTTAACAACGGTGCCAACACCTTGAACAATGCCAGTAAACATCACGCATCACCGTTCAAGCCTTCATATGAGGACATTTGCAAAATCCTCGCAATGATTTTTCTCGTTCCGTCCAAGTCGTCCGAGAGACCTTCAACTCGAGTGACTTCGATATTCGTGAATCCAAGTTCATCGAGTTGAACACGTATCCTATCTTCTGCATGTTCTTGGTCATACCCTAACGCGATGATATCAGGTTGAACCACCGGCAAGATATCAAAGATAGGGACTTCAGGTGGGTTGCCGATAATCGCGTCATCCACAGGCTTGAGACCGTTTACCATTCTTCGCCGAAGTTCTTGTCCAGTTACAGGCTCGTGTTTTCTCATTCGAACGGTGTCATCGTGCGCAACGACAACGGTGAGATGGTCACCTAAGGATTTGGCTTGTTCCATGTAGTGAAGATGACCTGCATGTAAGAGGTCAAAAACACCAACTGCCATGACTCTCTTCATATGCTCACCTGTTTGTGTGAAAGTACTGTCACTCATGGTTTTACCGGATGGTGTTTGTCTTTTATTCAGCCTGTTGTAGAGCAGAAATCAACTGCGCACCTTCTAGGAAGGGGATGTTGCGTTCAGCAGCCCATGTGCGTGCATCTTCAACAGAGAGGGCATTATCACCATCGTCCTGAAGCATTTCGGCTCCGATAACGACAGGAGTCATACCTGAAAGTCGAGCAAGCCCAACTGCAAGTTCAGTGTGCCCTTGGCGGCGTGAAAGCCCACCTTCCGTTTCCCTGCACACTGGTATGTGCCCTGGAGTGCGAAATTCCTTTCCTAGAGCAATTTGAGCCTCATTGCTTGAGACACCTGCTACCAGCATCTCGTCAGCAAGTTCTGCGAATCTTCGAGTGGTGAGAGAACGATCGTGGTCTGTGATTCCTGTGTATGTGTCTCTATGATTCAAAGACAAAGTGAATGCCGAGCGTGCATCGTATCTCAAGTCGTTTGTGACCAATTGCTTGAGAACCGGAAATTGAGAAGTTAAGCCACTCTGGGTATGAAGGTCCTGCAAAAAGGGAAGAGAAAAGAGTTCACCAATTTCATGACCGATTGCCAGAAACAGCAAACCTCCACAATCTTTGCGGAGTTGACGCATTGTTGATGGAAGTGCACTCTGAGCAGGAAACAACAAGTCGGTCTCGCCTTCTCGCTTTTCGGAGTCAAACAGACAAACTGGCAATCCTTGGCGGAATGCGCGTACTGCGGCTTCAACATGTCCGTCCATAAACAGCCCTCGGCAGAAGGAGTTCATCAATGGTCGTATGAATTTACCTAACGAAGGCGACGTAAAAAAACAACTTTTTTGCGGACAGCCAACGGAAAGGGATTATCATAGGAAGACCCTTGGGTCGATTCTGCGGGGATGTAAAGTATGCCAATCAAACTCGGACCTGCTGGTGTTCCCCTCTCGTGTAAAGGGAGAACAATCGTCGAAGGAATGGACGACATCATCTCTCTTGGACTTGAAACAATGGAGGTTCAAACTGTTCGAATGGTTGCTCCACAACACTTTGAGCAATATTGGCAAGCAGGTGTTCTTGCAAACAAGACCGACTTTGAAATGAATATTCACGGACCGTATTACTCGGAACTCCTTGGAAATCGAGTTGAGCGAGGCCGCTCAATGACGAAAATTGAGACGACTCTACAAGCGGCTCGAACGATTAATGCTCGACACATCACACTCCATGCTGGCCACTACGGCGACATGCCACCTGGCAGCGCTGCAAATGAACAAGTGGCGAATGTTTTCGCTGGAATTGTGGACCGAATCCATGAAATTTGGCACGATGATGAAGACGAATTCCCAGTATTTCCTTGGATTAAAGACGGCACACCATCAAAGATTGGGGTAGAAACATCAGGACGCCAAGAACTCTGGGGGAGCCTTGAGGAAGTGCTGGAAGTGGTCAATCACGTTGAAGGAACTATTCCTGTGCTTAACATAGCGCACATCCACGCTAGAGGACACGGCAAAATGAGAACTTCCGAAGATTACGGAGAATTGTTTGATGAAGTTCGTGAAACCATTGGAACCAAAGAGTTCTATTGCCATTTTTCAGGTGTTGAACATCGCTCAGGTAACGCAATGCATTACACTCAGATTAAGAAATCAGATTTGAACTTTGAACCGCTGGCAGAATTTATTGTCGAAGACGGTGGATGGCTCGACATTACTCTCATTTCCGATTCTCCATTGCTTGAACACGATGCAATGTACATGCTTCAAAACATCGAGAAAGCTCGACATCGACAACTAGAGAGAAAAGCTCGTGAAGACCGTAGAAGGGCTTTAGCCGCACAAACCGGAACGACACCTTCAGCATTAGCAGCACGCGAAAAAGAACAGGCTGAACTTCGTCAAAAGGATGCTGAACCAACTGCTCCGAAGAAGGAACAAGAAGAAAAGCCAGCTCCGAAGGCGAAAGCAAAGAAGGCTGACAAGAAAGAAGAGCAAAGCGTTTTTGACCTTGATGAAGAAGACGATGACGACTTGTTTTGAGTTCTGCTGAGTGTCGCCAACCTTCAAAACTGCATTGAGCCAACTCTTTTCCGTGACAACTAAGATAAGTAAAGTGAGCAGCGTAGAGTTTGGTCTCTATGGCACACATTGCAATTTTAGGATTAGGGAATTGGGGTTCTGCAATCGCTCGAATGTGGCTTGCTGATAACCATCATGTCAAAGGATGGACCGTTGAACAGGAGGTTTACGAATCAATCACAATGGACTCGGTGAACACCAAATATTTGCCAAATCACTCACTTGAGGGGCTTGAAGCAACAATGCACATCGATGAAGCCCTAGACGGTATCGAGATCGTTGTCCTTGCAGTTCCTTCTTCAGTCATACTGGATGTTGTCGACCAAATCATACCTCATCTTCGCCCGGGCCATGTTCTGCTTGACCTGGCAAAAGGCTTGGCGCCGGGCAACAAATTGATTTCTGAGGCAATTCAGCAGAAATTGAACGACGCCGGTATGAACAACACTCTCGCAGTGGTCACCGGACCAACCATTGCTCCAGAGGCAGCCAGTGGAGTCATGACAACTGCACTGGTGGCAAGTGAAGATATGTCGGTAGCCCAACATCTAGCAACGACGCTTACAACTCAAACATTTATCCTTCACCCAGCTGCAGACCCTGCAGGGGCTGAACTATGGGGCGCATTCAAGAATGTCGTTGCACTTGCGTGCGGTTTGGTTGACGGGCTAAAGACAGTGGGCTCTTTGGGAGGTGACAATCTCAAAGCAGCAATTTTCATGGCTGGTTTCAAAGAAGGCTGTATCTTGCTACCTCAACTTGGCGCTCGAGCCGAAGTTGCCTTTGGTCCTGCAGGGCTCGGAGATTTGTACGTCACAGCAACCTCGCCTCATGGTCGAAACCGTTCAATGGGCGAAAAGTTAGGTACTGGCCTTACACTTGAACAAGCACTGGATGAGATGCATATGGTTGCAGAAGGAATCCGTGCGACTCGAATGTTTACTGAACGGGCTGAAACCGGTGGCATATCCACTCCATTTACCAAGGCACTCAATACATTATTGGATGGATACATCGATGCCGAGGAATGCTGCAGACGCATGGTAGCCCTGGGCTGACAGCCAATTTTCGATTTTGATTGAAGCGGTGCTGTTTTGAGTAGTTACGCTTTGGGCGAACTATGGCAGACGAATTGACAGAACTGGAAGCACGAATCTTTGAGTGGATTCGACAATCAGATTTTGAAACTGTCGCTTGGTCAACATCCAAAGCCGCAAAATCGTTCAAGGTGAAGGAAAATGAGGTTTACGAAGCAGTAGCTGCACTTACTCGTAAGGTTCCTGACCGCATTCAAGTGTTCTACAAAGAAGGCTCACTCCATATCGCAGCCGAGTAAAAACGACCTACTGTGTTGCAAGCCATTCGAGTGCATACGACTCGCCGTATCTATCGCCTACTAGACCCGGATGGCCAATTGGTCGAACAATGACAAGAACATCAAGGGTTCCACCCCAGTTGCTGGTTACCAAACAAAGCACTTCACCCACTTTGAGGCCATCTTCGGTAGACCCGATAGATAAACTTCGAAGTTCATAGAGGCGCACATCGACATCGAGGTCAACCCCTGCACTTGTTGAGGAATAACGGTGAGTCTCCTGTGCCATTATCGGTTCTAGAATCATGTCCTCTACATCGAGTCGAAATCCGGAAAGTTCCTGATCGAGCAACTCAATTGCTTGATTGAGACGACCCTGTTCCATGTTCAGTAGAGATGCGAGTGTGAGAGCAGAATACTCCGCCCCGATTGGTCCGTATTGATAGGGGAGCCTTAGACGCAGAGATTGAACGATTTCGATGTCGAGTCCTCCAGATTCGGGAAGCATAAGCCACGTGTATTGTTCACCAGATGGATAAAACGGTGCGTTTGGATTTTCAGTGAATAATGGCGGACCCCATTCTGAAGGAGAGGTCGGTTCACTCACCGGTGTAAAACCTCCAAGAAAAATCATAACAACCAATCCCAAAGAAACTATACTTCGAGGTCGACGATATTCTTTCCACGCAATCCTGCCCGCCGGACTTAGAATCGATAAGACAAGCATGAGTGGACCAACAAGAAGAATCCCGCCAGGAGATATCCACATTAGAAGAAGGGTAAGAATGAGGGCTTGAAATCCCATGGGGCCAAATATTTCTTTCCAATTTTCATGAGTTTCATCGGAATCTCTTCCGTTCATGACATAAACAAAAACACCAACAAAAGCAACGAGGAAAAGTGACGACACAAAATCCTCAATCATCTCGAACCCAACAACACAGATGAGCGTTTTTTCAAGAGTCTTGGGGTTTGGGCATACTTGAAACGGTAGATTGTCAAACCTCAACGGTTTGGCCGTAGCATGGAGGAGGTCGTGTTGCGGATGGAAAACGCTGGATACAGGCATTCAATCTACTCTCCTCGGCCCTTAAGACCATGGTACACTCGTCCTGGACCAGGTGTTTTTTCTGCAGAATTATCGCTGTATGAAGGCACAATTCTAGGTCTTGTGGGGCCCAATGGCGCAGGGAAAACAACTCTACTACGACTCTTAGCAGGAATTCTACCCCTTCAAAACGGTAAGATTTGTGCTGGAGAAGAACAAGAGCCTATCTCTAGCCAAGAACTACGGATGAAAGTTGGGCACATGCCTGAACAAGTTCGATGGCAAGGGAAAAAGTCTGTGCTGCAAGCTCTTTTGGAACTGGGCGAGATGCGCCATGCCGAACAAAAACATATTGAACAACTGTTGAAACTCGTTGGATTGCAATCTCGAATGAATTCTCCACTTAATGAACTGAGTCAGGGGATGCGTCAACGGCTTACTTTAGCGGCTGCTCTTTTGGGGTCGCCAAGAATTCTTCTTCTGGACGAACCTCTAAACGGTCTCGACCCAGTTGCATCCGAAGCATTTGTTCTTCTCTTGAGGAAGTTGACTCAAAAAGGCGTTTCAATTGTCATCTCATCGCATCGTGTCGATGGACTGGTTGGACTTATCGACAGATTGGCATTGATGCATCAGGGCCAAATCCTTGCTGAGGGAACGATGGATGATGTAGCTCGGGATTTGGGCCTCGAAAACAAGACCGAAATGAGAGGCAAGGGGCAGTTGCCGGAATTTGCAAAGTATTCAATCAATGAAGAAGAAATTGAATTTCGAGACGAAAATGACTCATGGCATGCTGTAATCAATAAACCCCATCCGGAACTTCTCATCGAATTACTCAACGATGGATATTCGTTAACCGAGTGGAAAATACGACAACCAAATGTCATAGAGATGCTTTGCGCAGCCACCGGCCTCTCGATCGAAGATGTCGGGCTTGAGGTCACTTCATCAGCAACGATTCCTTTACGCAAATTTGGAGGTGAAGAAGAATGAGCGATTTCACGCGTATTGCAAAACTCGCAAAACGTCTGGCTATTGAGCGTATGTTTTCAATGCGGATGTATATCATGCTTCCAATATTGGTGCTTTTCATTCCTGGAATGGCATGGGGATTCTCAGACCCTGATATCGTCTTACCCGGTGGCCATCAGCCTGAAAGCGCGATGGAAGTCTTGTTTTACGCCAGTCTTGGGGTTGTCTTTGGAGCAACGGTCTGTGCAGTCTTACTTTCCTATGACTCCGTTAGCCGTGAGCGTGCCAGCGGAGTCTTAGAATTACGACTTTCTCAACCAATGCCACGTTCTCATCAAGCTCTCTCAATCGCTTTAGGAGCGTGGAAAGCAATCCTTATTCCGACTTGGCTTCTCCTTCTTTTGTCTTTAATCATCGTGAGATACCGAATGGGAGAGTGGATTTCTCCGGTTGATTTCATCGTCTACTTTGTATCAACGGCGTTGATTCTCTTGTGGTATGTCTTGTTCACATTGATGGCTTCATCGTTCACCCGAGAACAAGCCACCTCAATCTCATTTGGTATTGGTATGTGGTTTCTGTTTACCTTTCTTTGGGCTTTGGTCACCACTATGGTTGCCTTTGCTTCAGGAGTTGCGATTGGACAAGAAAACGATGCTTCATGGATTATGCTTGAAGGGGCACTTGACCTTTTGTCCCCTAATGGAGTGTATCACCACCTACTGGAATCTCGCTTACCTCAAATCGATAGAGGGATTGCTTCGTGGCAGAGTTGGGGCATGGCCTTGGTATGGACCGTTGTTCCGTTCTGGGTGTTTATCCGTCGAATGAAGCGAGTTATTCCATAGTGAAAACCGCGATATCGGGTGCGCTTCGAAGCGAAAGCCTCTTTGAGGCTGGATGACACCAAGTGTCCATGGCAACACTCAGGGTGACAGGGTTCTCAAGACCTCACACGCAAATTTTAACAGCAATTGGGTTGATGATTTTGATGATTTTCATGGGAACTTCATCGATGTATTCTCCGCCAATTGAACTCATTGAAGAAGAAGAATTACCCACAAGCGGCCGGCAAGGACTTGACGTTGCAGGTGAATGTGAAGGTTTGAAGTTTGAAGATTTATTTGATTATGACTTTGCAAATTTCAAAATCTACATTGGCGACGATTGGGCCACCGCTGAAATGGATGCTGGTTCGTTTGTCAATGGCAGTAAATCATCTGTAGTACGTGAAAATCTTGATGGTTTATTTGACGGACTATCCGGAGGAAACAACTCGTGGATCAGTACAGATGAGCGCGATGCTGTGAGAGCAATTGGTCCAAAATGTATTGGAGCCATGGATACACGAATTGGAATTAAAGAGGGAATGCCGCACCGCGGTGCCCCCGATTGGAACAATCTCTCGTTTGTCGAGGATGGTATTGGATTAGATGAAGTGGATTTGGTTCCAGAGAATCATCCCGAGGAACGAACATGCCAAAGTTTGAACTCTGCCAATGGTTGTAAAGAAGTCCCAGTTTCAATTTCCGATGACCTTCAAATTATGATGTTCCTCGCTGACGGTGAAGCAAACAATGTCCGATTTGACCAACTACCAAACAGCGGTAATTCCAACTTCACCCTTGGATTGAACGTCACCAACATGTCTTATGCGCATTTGGAACTTAATTTCCCTCTAAAACAAGGTCTTAGAATGGCAAATTACTCCATCCAAGATACTTTGACTGCAGCAGACGGAACCGTCACGGTTACTGAAAACACCGCTCTAACCGGCCCCGAAGCACTGTACCTACCTGACGGACGACTTCGAGTGAATCAGGTGGTGACCTATGCTGCATCCGAATATCCAATCCAGCGTGACTTGTTTATCGATTTCACAACAATGGCTCCCGATACCAACGAAGCTCCAGAATGGACATCCAATGCCCCAGAAGACGGAACTGTAATTCCTATGCTGGACGGCGTTAATCAGGTTGTTAGCGGACAGAAGACAAGCACATGGGCTACAGATGACAGTGGATGGGGAATGGATTGTACCTTTGCTGAAAGCGGTTGGTCTTCAACACTCGATGGAGAAGGAAACTTGAATGTCCAAGTTCAAAACTCTCAGGCCACATCATCCAACGCAGAATGTTATGTCACTGACCCGTTTGGAGCAACCACAATTGACTCGAGAAATTGGACCTTTGGGCAAGTATTTACTTCGAGTGCAGTACTTTCAGAAAACGGTGAAAGCATTGAATTTACCCTTTCTCCAACCGGTCTTGTAAGCGAAATGGCAATCAGTGCACATGCTCATCAAGCCAGTGCGATGGGTCAAATGCGAACCACAACACTTGCTGCAAATGCCGCAACACTTTCGCTGCCTCTTGACGGGCTCGCTCCTGGAATGGTCATGGTCATGGGGCAAGCCGAGAGTTCAAGCATGCTTAATCTTGATTTCATGTTGAATTTTGGACTACAAAAAGCAAGCCTCCCACCTCTTATCACTGTCAAGAAAAATCTTGATGCTCAAAATGCAACATGGGATGCAAGTGGATTTTCATTCACCTTGGAGGGAGATGTACTGGACCCTGATGGCGAAGATGTTACACTTTCGTTATTGATTTGTGGTTATGAAACCAACGACTTCAACAGAGCCTCTGGAAGCGGATGGGATATTGATGTGAATATTGTCTCTTGCTCTTCACAAAATCCTCCAGTTACGTCTTACGATGTGACTATTACCGCTACAGATGAATCCGGTTCAGTCACTACAATATCGGTTTTCGTTCCTGACCCATACGCTACCACCGACAATACACAAATTACCGATAGCGATTCAAATGAAATCACCGAAGAAGGACTTCCATCCGTTTCGATGTTATCAACACTAAGCGTTACCTTGTTGGGTGCTGTTTTGGTTGGAAGACAAAGAAAGGACTGATTGAATACCGGCACAATCAAATGAAGGCGTTTAGCCCGTTCAACTGGTGAAAGTATGTTTTCAGGGGTCATCGAGTCTCAAACTCACGAAGGTGGGTTCCTTGTTTCCTTCACCGGTTCATCTCCAGCACTTGAATCGATAATTATCAATGCTGATTCAGGCACATACATTGGAAAAGTCGATGGGGTTCTCGGAAATACCAATGCACCACTCGCTCATGTTGCGCACATCGATCGTAAACTCGACCTTGAAGCATTGATTGGTATCGAGGTCACTATCCGACCCAAAAAACAGCGTGAAGAAAGACGAGATTACGACAGAGGGGCTCGAAAATCAGACCGAGGTCGTTCCGAAAATCGCAGAAATGAACGTTTTGAACGCAACGATCGTCGAAATGACAATCGCAACGGTGGCGACTGGGAATGTCCAAAATGCAACAACTCCAATTTTGCTTTTAGAACCGAATGCAACAGATGTGGAGAACCTCGTGGACAACACTCGAATGGTAGAAGCAACGACAGGAGTGGAGGATTCCAGCGTAACGATAGAGGTGGACGATTCCAGCGCAACGACAGAAGCGGTGGAAACCGCAACGGAGGCGATTGGGAATGCCCAAAATGCAAAAACTCAAATTTTGCTTTTAGAA
>MDSV01017482.1_pt1 | contig 72633 bp, 59 predicted proteins | sample 810851 | NCBI WGS metagenome assembly MDSV01 (sample SAMN05326640, study PRJNA326480) | marine metagenome | isolation source: seawater | place: Atlantic Ocean: North East | collected 2012
ATTCGCGAACTCATCGATCGCCTCGAAAAAACCTACTGTCACACAATTGGGGCCGAATATATCCATATTCAAGAAACTCCTAAGCGCCGCTGGATTCAAGCGCGCATCGAACCGGAATGCTTTAAACCTCGCTTTAGTAAATCGGTAAAAAAGCGCATCTTACGCACCGTTATTGAGGCAGAGACATTTGAAAATTTTTTGCAAAACCGCTACGTTGGACAAAAGCGCTTCTCCTTAGAAGGTGGAGAAACTTTAATCGCCTGCTTAGAAAGCATATTCCAACGCTGTGGAAAAAATCAAGTCGACGAGATTGTTATGGGCATGGCTCACCGCGGACGCTTGAATGTACTAGCAAACTTTTTGGGCAAGTCCTTTGATTATATACTTCGCGAATTCTCCGAAAGCTATATACCCGATACAATTTACGGCGATGGTGATGTAAAATACCACCTCGGTTTTGAAACGAAGCGTAAGACTGCAGATGGTCATGAAGTCGAGTTACGTCTTGCAGCGAACCCGAGTCACTTAGAAGCGGTCGATCCAGTTGTTCAAGGAAAGGCCCGCGCTCGGCAGCGCATACGTAAGGACTTAGAGCGTAAGCGTGTCTTGCCTGTTCTTATTCATGGTGACGCGGCTATCGCAGGGCAAGGAATCGTTGCAGAGGTCTTTAACTTCTCACAATTAAAAGGCTACCGCACTGGGGGCACCATTCACATTGTAGTGAATAATCAAATCGGCTTCACCACCACCCCCGAAGATGCGCGCTCGAGTCGTTATTGCACCGATGTTGCTAAGATTGTTGAAGCACCGATTTTCCATGTCAATGGCAATGATCCATTGGCAGTAGTTGCTGCTATGGAAGTCGCCTTTGATTATCGACAAACTTTTGGATGCGATGTGGTCATCGACATGTACTGCTGGCGCAAACACGGACATAATGAGTCTGACGAACCCGCCTTCACTCAACCAGTTTTATATAAGACTATTTCTAGTATGAAGCCAATCGGCCGTGCGCTTTCCGAACGCTTCGTTACCAGTGGCGAATTCACCCAACAAGAAGTCAACGATCTAGAAGAAACATATCTCAAGAAACTAGATGCCGCATACGATAACGTAAAGGCTAACGAAGCAAAACAGAAGGATCCATTTGAGGGCTCTACGGCAAACAATCAACCGCCCTATAATTTTAAGGGACTAGAGACGCGCGTAGATAAAGACACTCTCCATCACATTGTGAAGCGACATACAGACTTTCCTGATGGCTTTAAGGTAAACCGAAAAATACTACGCCAAATGGCAGCTAAATTAAAAGCATTCGAGATTGACAGTGGTATCGACTGGGGGATGGGAGAAGCATTGGCATTTGGTAGCTTACTGATGGACGGAACGCCCGTACGAATCAGCGGACAGGACTCAAAGCGTGGTACTTTCAGCCATCGTCACGCAGTTGTTTACGATACCGAGACTCGTGAGCGCTACGCGAACTTACTCGATTTGTCCAAAGATCAGGCGCAATTTTGTGTACATAACTCCCTACTATCTGAGGCCGCAGTGCTCGGCTTTGACTACGGATACTCGCTTGATTACCCGCAAATGCTCTGCATATGGGAAGCCCAGTTTGGGGATTTTGTGAATGGTGCCCAAGTCATTATTGATCAATTTATTACTAGTTCAGAATCTAAATGGGGACGGCTAAGTGGATTAGTCATGCTCTTACCACACGGCTATGAAGGTCAAGGACCCGAGCACTCCTCTGCCCGCTTAGAGCGTTTCCTTCAGTCTTGCGCAGAAAACAACATTCAAATTTGTAACCTAACTACGCCGGCACAATTATTTCATGTCTTGCGGCGACAAATGAAGCGCGAATTTAAAAAGCCGCTCATCATAATGTCTCCAAAAAGTTTACTTCGCCACAAAGATTGCGTATCCAAAGTCAGCGATTTTACAGATTCCGAATTCTGGACAATTATAGATGATGATAAAATTACTAAAAAAAATGCGAAGCGTGTCATCCTTTGCTCGGGTAAAATTTACTACGAACTAAAGGAGTACCGTGATACTAATAAAATTAAAGATTCCGCGCTCGTGCGCGTTGAACAATTCTATCCACTCAATAAAGAACTCCTCAAAAAAGTAGTCGGTAAATATCCAAAACAGGCAGAAATCGTATGGTGCCAAGAAGAGCCAATGAATATGGGAGCCTGGACCTTTATTATGCCGCGCTTAAAAAGAGCGCTGGAACGAATTCCTCGTTATGCCGGGCGTCGCACCAGTGCTAGTCCAGCAGTTGGATCACTAGCTATGCACAAACACAGACAGGCGAAACTCATCGCGCGAGCTTTCGGTGAAATCCAGGACTACGATATGGCAGACGATATCAATCAAACAATTTAAAAAATATAACCGTAATTCTGACACATCAAGTTCATACAAATCATTTAAAATCATGGCCACCGAAGTAACTATTCCCGCAATGGGAGAATCTATTAGTAGCGGGATTCTCGCTGCTTGGCATGTAAAAGACGGTGATTACGTCCAAGAAGGGCAAGCCATCTTTGAATTGGAGACCGACAAAATCACCTCGGAAGCAAATGCCGAAGTCTCTGGCACAATAACAATTAAAGTCACCGTTGATGAGGAAGTCGAAATTGGCCAATTAGTTGCAACTATTGATGAATCTGCAAGCAAACCTGTAGCACCAGCAGATAGCGAGGATACTGTAAGAGCTACAGATTCTAAGCCAGATACTATAGAAGAAAATGCTGCTACTAATGATCAAAGTAGTGAAACAGTAACACTAATTAATGCCCCATCTGCTAAGCAACCGAACGAGCCAAAGAATGACGTTACCCAGCCCACTCTCTCTCCTGCTGCGCGCAAGGCAGCAAAAGAGACCGGCGCAGATATTAGTTTGGTAAATGGGAGTGGCAAAGATGGTCGCATTACCAAGCACGATATTCTGAGCCAAGAATCAAAAAGCGAAGCAGTACCTGAAGCGAGCACACCGATCCCACAAGTAACTGCAAATAGTCCACGCGAGACTCGCAAGCGTATGACTCCCTTGCGCAAAAAAATTGCGGAACACCTCGTGCATGCCACTCAAGAAGCGGCTATGCTAACAACCTTTAATGAAGTTGATATGAGCGCAGTATTAAAGCTACGCAAGCAGTACCAGGAAGAATTTGTCGCTCAATACGGAATAAAGCTAGGCTTTATGTCCTTTTTTGCAAAAGCGGTCACCCACTCCCTACAAGCTGTCCCGACTGTAAATGCTCGCATTGAAGGAAATGAGGTGGTCACACAACACTACTACGATATAGGAGTGGCAGTCGGCACCGATAAAGGGCTTATGGTTCCTGTAATTCGTGACTGCGCACAGAAAAATTTCGCACAAATTGAGCAGTCCATCGCCAACTATGCAAAATTAGCGCGTGAAGGAAAAATTCAAATGAGCGACCTTCAAGGAGGTGTATTTACTATATCAAATGGAGGTATTTATGGCTCCATGTTAAGTACGCCGATTATTAACTATCCGCAACCAGCGATTCTAGGGCTACATAATATACAACAACGCGCGGTTGTCATAGATGGCGAAATTGTGGCGCGCCCAATGATGTATTTAGCGCTCAGCTATGATCACCGCTTAATTGACGGCAAGGAAGCGGTAACATTCTTAGTCAAAATTAAAGAGGCTATCGAAAATCCAAATCGGCTGCTATTTGGAATCTAAATGTGAGTACCCTGTAAGTAATACATTAATCTGAACTTAGATACATAAAATTATACTATGTCTGAAAACAATTTCGATCTCATCGTCATCGGCTCCGGTCCAGGCGGCTATGTTGCTGCCATTCGTGGAGCGCAACTAGGTCTACAGACTGCAATTGTTGAAAAAGATTCCAACTTAGGGGGCACCTGTTTAAATGTCGGATGCATTCCCAGCAAAGCACTGCTGCATAGTACAGAAATGTTTCATTTCGCCGGACATAGTGCATCCACTCATGGCATCGATTTGACCAATCTATCGATCAATATAGAGAAGTTAATGGCCAAAAAAAGCCAAGTTGTGTCTCAGTTACGAGGTGGAGTTGCACATCTAATGAAGACTAATAACATAACAGTTTTCAAAGGACTCGGCAAACTAGCAGGTGAGCAAAATGTGCTTGTACAAAATGCCGATGCAATTGAAACCCTAAGCGCGCCACATATTATTATCGCTACTGGCTCCTCAGTAATTGAGTTGCCATTCTTACCGTACGATGGAGAAAAAGTTGTCAGTAGTGATGATGCCATTGCTTTTGATAAGGTACCAGAAAAACTAGTGGTAGTCGGTGCTGGTGCTATCGGATTGGAGTTAGGTTCGGTGTGGGCACGCCTCGGATCCGAAGTCACTGTCGTCGAATCATTGCCGACAATTGCGCCAAGTTTCGATAAGGATATATCCAAAATGGCAGAACGGTTGTTTAAAAAACAAGGTCTACATTTTTTACTTAAAACCAAAGTTACTGGAGTTAAAAAAGAGGCCAGTAAAACCTATCTTACTGCCGAGAACCAAAAGGGTGAGACCATTGAGCTAGAAGCGGACAAAATACTTGTAGCAGTCGGTCGTAAAGCAAACACAACAGGTCTTGGGCTCGATGGGCTTGGCATCAAAACAGATACTAAAGGACGCATCGCTGTAAATGCACATTTTAAAACGAATGCGCCAGGGGTCTACGCAATTGGAGATGTAATCACCGGTCCGATGCTTGCTCACAAAGCAGAAGAAGAAGGTGTCGCCTGCGTGGAATGTATCGCTGGTCAAGCTGGGCATGTCAATTATGGCGTCATTCCGAATGTAATTTACACCGAGCCAGAGATTGCGAGCGTTGGAATCAGCGAAATCACCGCGAAAGAACAAGGTACAGAGGTAAAAGTCGGTAAATTTAATTTTATTGCGAATGGACGAGCGATCGCATCGGACGCAACCGATGGATTTGTAAAAGTTATTGCGGATAAAGCTACGGATCAATTATTAGGAATTCAAATTATTGCCAGTAGCGGCTCTGAACTTATTGCATCTGCAGTGGCGCATATGGAGTATGCAGGCAGCGCAGAAGACCTAGCTCGCACAATCCACGCCCACCCCACTATGAGTGAAGCACTGAAAGAGGCAGCACTTGCAGTCGACGGTAACGCAATACATAATTAGATTACTACGCTAGTAGCTTGCACATCATGTGCGCTGCCTTCAATATTTGAAAATGTCTGAGGTAGAGAAAAAAATAGAGCAACTACGCGCAGAAATCGCTAAACACGATGCTCTGTACTATAAGCAAGCGCTACCACAGATCGATGATCAGGCATATGATCGTTTAAAGCTACAACTAGCTAGGCTAGAATCATTACATCCTGAGCTAGATATTAGTGATTCTCCATCACTTACTGTAGGCGATGATCGCCTTGAATCTTTCGAGAGCTATTCACACCGCAAGCCGATGCTAAGTCTCGATAATACCTACAGTAAAGATAACTTACTTGATTTTGGGAAACGTCTGAATAAGCGATTTTTAGGGATGCAACTCAACTACTTAGTGGAACCTAAAATCGATGGCGTAGCAGTTAGCATCACCTATGAGAAAGGACATTTTACTCGAGCAGTATCGCGCGGTAATGGCTCAGCAGGCGACGATATTACCCAAAATGTACAGTACATCAATGGACTCCCGAAACAGCTTAAAGACGCTCCTGAATTTGTCGAGGTGCGCGGCGAAATCTATATGCGTCACGATGAATTTGAGAGAATCAATACTGTACGAAAAAAAGAAAATCAACCGCTGTATGCAAACCCACGAAATTTAGCTGCAGGAACAATCAAGCTACTTGACCCCAATGAAGCAAGCGAACGCAGTCTAGATATCGTTCTTTATGGTATTGGAGCCTGCGAACCAGCCAATTTTTTTAGCCATCAAGACGCCATTCAAGAGCAGATAAGAATGTGGGGTTTTGCTGTCTTAGAAAAATACTGGATTGCAGACAGTATCGAAGAATCTTGGAACTGTATTGAGCAATTAAATACTCTGCGACATCAATTTGCTTACCCCACCGATGGCGCTGTTGTAAAACTTAATGATTTAATTCTTCAAGAACAAGCGGGCTTTACTTCGAAAGCTCCGCGCTGGGCGATTGCCTATAAGTTTGAAGCCGAGCGTGTAGAGACCAAGCTTATTGAAATTAGCCTACAAATTGGGCGTACCGGCGTCGTTACTCCTGTTGCAATTTTAGAGCCAATACAACTTGCAGGGACCACTGTAGCACGTGCTACCCTACATAATGAGGATGAAATTTGTCGAAAAGATATACGACCAGGTGACACGGTACTCGTTCAAAAAGCAGGCGAGATTATCCCGCAAGTACTCAGCGTGAATCTTGATAAGCGACCAAAAAACAGCCTACCTTATAATTTTAGTGCACACTTAAATGATCTCGGCATTCAAGCAGTGCGTGATCCTACTGGATCGGCATGGCGTATTATATCGAAAGATGATCCAGTCTGTCAGCAGCGCGCTCTCCAACATTTTGCTAGCAAGGCCTGTATGGATATTGAAAATCTCGGCACCGCTGTAGTCGAGCAACTTGTCTCTTGCGGACTCGCCAAAGATCCGGCTGACCTATACACCCTAAAACTGGAAGCGCTTCTCAATCTCGATAAATTTGCTGATAAATCCGCTCAAAATCTACTTGATGCTATCGAGAATAGTAAAACTCGCGCATTATGGCAATTACTTCACGGATTTGGCATACCCCACGTAGGCAAGCAATCAGCTAAAGACCTCGAGGCTAACTTTGAATCTCTAGATGCTTTAGAAAGAGCCAGCCAATCAGAACTAGAATCCATCAGCGGTATCGGAACAATTTTAGCAGAAAGTATACATAATTGGTTTAACCAGAACGCTAACAAAGATATGGTTGAGCGATTACGTGGCTATGGACTCAACTTTGTAGCTAATGAACCAAACAATAAAAATGCCATCAGTCCATTAAGAGGGAAACTTATCGTTTTAACTGGCAGCTTAGCCAACATGACCCGTGATGAGGCTAGCAATACTATCGAAAAGGCTGGAGGACGCGTTAGCTCAAGTGTTAGCAAAAAGACTGATTATGTCCTCTATGGTGAGGCAAGTGGCTCGAAATATACAAAGGCGGTACAATTGGGAGTCACCTTAATTTCTGAAGAACAATTTTTAGATATTATTAGGGGTCGTTAGTCAAATTAATGAATCCATTGAGTCTAATTACGTTTGTAGTTTTCGAGTAGTTCGCAAGTCTGCGCTTGCAAGCGATTGGCATCTTCGAAGTCGCCTAAATAGCGTGTCCATGCGTGCAAATATTCGTAGGAATTCTCACTATGAAGAATATTCTCATACATCAGTGCTAAAGATCGAGCAGCATTAAAATAAGCTGGATTGACTCTTACGATGCGTAGAGCAATCAGTGCTTGGCGAGCACTTAGCATTTCTCGGATACTCGGAGTATCGCGCAATTTCCAAAGGGCGCGTATATTCTCAACATCCCTACCCGCTTCCTTTTGAAAAGCAGTAAAATCAACCGCATCACGAATCCACCCCTCGGATACATGCATCGATTCAACCCGATCAAAAGGCACTTCTGCTAATGCACCCATAGATGCGAACCACCAGTTCTTAATATCATTAGCATCTGGAGACTGCTCTAGCAAAAATTCCTGTAAAAGTTTTCCCACATTGTTTCCAGCAATTGAATACTCGATAAGCCTAGCAATTTGCTTTCTGTCCATGGATTGGTCACGAAAAGTTCGCAGCAACCAGTAACCCTCACGGCCTGTCGCTATTTTCGAGCTATTGATTTGAGGCAATTGTAAGAGCGTCATTAGATCAGGTACTCCAGTAGTGCGCAGTTGCTCATAATAAGTATCCGTCTGAGCGGATCGAAGGCTGAGGTATGACTGGGAAGAGAGCGCAGAAATTGGCCAATACTTACAATTTTCCGGACCGGCTGATCCGTATTGGTAGATTGCATAACGACAAACAAATGCCTCGGTCAAACCAAAGCATACAGTCTCTAAATCAAGCGATTCATCCCATTTAAAATCAATCTGAACAAATCCTCCTGAATATACTTGAGTCTTATAATTAGCCATGGATTCGACTGCAGATGGAGGGCGCAAAATGACTAATACCCTCTGTGGATAGCCATCCGGCAATTGAGTCATATATTTTTCACAGCTTCTTACAATATGCTGAGAAATCTGACTGACGATTCCAACCGATCGAGCATCCATACCAACCACTTCAAAATAAGAATCTTCCGAAGTTAGTACACTTGCACCAAGTTTTCTAACCTCAGAAATAATCAGTGCTGTTATCAATAAATAAACAAAGACTATTCGAATAAGATAAAATATGGAGCGCGTAGCGTAGCTCATAGGATAGAGAAAAGAATGCTTCACCTATTTTTATTTCGCTCGCAGTCTTAACGACTCTTAAAAAAACGCTGTTCGATTGCTTGATATGAAAGACTCGTATATGCGATCAAAATAAGGAATCCGGTAAAAAAGACTACTCCATATAAAGGTTTTGCAAAAGCAATGATACCAAGAACTACCAATGCAGGAATAATATAACTTTTCCAATCAACAGTGGCCATACGCCAGATTAGGGCAACGTCACGCAAGTCAGTAAAATCACCGCGCAATTGGAATCGGTACAAAGCAGCGCAAAACAATAAGGATGCAACGACAAAGACCATAGAAAGAAGCGGATAGGCTATAGCACTGAGCCCTACTTGATTCAATCCAGCAGCTACCAACCATCCTAGTGCTACAGGCAAGAACCAAAAAGCTAGCCCTATTACAGCAAAGCGCAGACCATCAAAAAATAAGCCCTGCCAATCCGACCACTCAGGTAAAGACAAGGTACTCGAACGGCGAACTGTTGCTGCAAAACGATAAAGATAGCCAAACGCAAATAAATTAGCAATTGGTATAAAAGCGAGCGCGCTACCAATGATCACCGAAGTTACTATCCTTCGCTGGCGTAGTAGCCGCATAAAAATTTCTTCAAATATTGGCGTTTCCTTCATTACTAAATTATATCATAAGTACCTAAGTGAAATCTGCAATCCAAGAAAAATTAGCATTCGAGCAAGCTCGTATTGAGTTAGCGATCGATAAATATTTGCCTGCGAAGCAAGTGAGGCCAACTATCTTACACCAAGCGATGCGTTATTCAATGCAAGCTGGTGGTAAACGCATTCGACCAGTATTATTAATTTTAGGTAGTGAAATATTTAAGGTGACCGCAGATACATCAAAAAATACACCTGCAAATCCACTAGCCGCTGCTGTAGCAATCGAATGCCTCCACACCTACACGCTTATCCATGATGATCTACCTGCAGTCGACAATAGCGATTTGCGACGCGGGCGCGCAGCTTGCCATAAAAAATTTAATGAGCCAACCGCGCTGCTTGCTGGGGATGCTCTACTAACGCATGCCTTTCAATTACTCAGCTGCGAATACAGCTCTAGTCCTACTCTCTCCAATCAATTGATTTATGAGTTAGCCAGTGCAGCTAGCAGTGAGCAGTTAATTGGAGGCCAAATGGAAGATATTCAAAATGAGGGAAAAGCGACTCAAGCTGATGACATTGACTTTGTTTATGCAAATAAAACTGCTGCTCTTATTCGCGCTGCATTACTAATGGGTTTACGATTTTGTCAGCCAACAAAAGAGCAGATGCAATGCATCAGTCGTGTAGGATTTCATTTAGGAATAGCCTTCCAAATCATTGATGATATATTAGACGCAAGCTCTAATTCTGATACTATCGGTAAACCTGTTGGACTCGACGCAGCAGCAGAAAAATCGACCTACATCGCACTGTTGGGTATAAGTGAAGCTCGCATCGCAGCCAAGACGCATACGAACTCTGCCATTAAAGCTCTTGAATCTCTTGGTGGTGATACAAACTTGATGATTCAACTCATTCGAGAGTTAGAAATCCGCAGTAATTAATATGGCAACAATAGGACGCTATAACACACTAGAAATAATTGAAGAATGTGCACACGGACTCTATCTAGATGGTGGACCACTCAATAAAATACTCCTGCCTAGTCGCTACACTACTCCAAGTATGCAAGTTGGATCTACGCTAAATGTCTTTATTTATAACGACTCGGAGGATCGCATAGTAGCCACCACGGAAAGACCCTTCGCACAAGCCGGAGAATTTGCCTATCTTGAGGTTGTAGCCATTAATCCAAATGCGGGCGCATTTTTGGACTGGGGTTTAAGCAAAGATCTATTGTTGCCCTTCCGAGAACAAGGTGACATACGCTTTAGCGTGGGTGACGGGGCCATCGTGGCTGTCTACTTAGACACTTATACTAATCGAGTGGTTGCTTCCACTCGACTGCATCGACATTTAAAAAGTGAAAAGCCAAACTATAAGGCTAATCAAGCAGTCGATCTTTTAATTTATGGCAAGACTCCCATGGGATATAAGGCTATTGTTGAAAAGTGCCATCGTGGACTGCTTCTACACAATGAAACCTCTGATCTATTGGAAGAAGGCGACCAAATCACTGGCTATGTAAAAAAAGTACATAATGATGGAAAAATAGATCTACGCCGCGATCCATTTGGTCGCAGTCGCATCCCCCAGATAAGCACAACTATTATCGAAAAGCTTCAAAATTCAGAAGGCATACTACCTTATAATGATACTAGCTCGCCTGCTTCCATACGAGCTGAATTTGATACCAGCAAAAAAGCTTTTAAGCAGGCACTGAGTAACCTCTACAAAGATAGAAAAATACTAATCACAAAAGACGGCATTGAATTAGTAGCGCAAGAGCCTAAACAGAAGTAGGCTTGAAACGAGAAGCGCTAAAATTCCACTAATTTATATATCCCAATATTTCTTCTGTTTTTCTGTTACGAAAATACTAATTACAAAAAGCCGCCTCTTGCGAGACGGCTTAAATAGTGGTGGCCGGACCCAGAATCGAACTGGGGACACAAGGATTTTCAGTCCTCTGCTCTACCAACTGAGCTATCCGGCCTATAGTAAAAGCTGTGGATTAAGGGACGCTCGCTGGCACTCGTCAATCGAGTTTTTTGGTTTTCTCAGAAGATAGTGACTATGAATGCGACATATATCTAATTGACAGTAATTAGCCTAAACCAAAAATAATAATAATACTATTATATTAGAATATGTTAAAAAAGCTACTTATTTTACTAGTAACTATATCCATTCTATTTGGTGCATACGAATACTACAAAATTCGAGTCAACGGTTATCCAATTAGCACTTATTTAGTAAATAATCAGTATCAATTGATACCTGTACAAATCCAAGGGATAACCAGTACGCACTTACACTTAAGTCGCAGCAATAATAATCAATTATACTTTTATCTGATTGATAACCTTCATCTTATAAGCCGTCTACAGGTCAAACTATATCCAATCCAATCACAATTAGATACCTCGGTTAGTGCTAGTTATTTAGGCAGCGATAATAAAAACTCACATATTGCACAAACTTTAGCCCTACACAGCCAAATCATAGCAGAGTTAGAACAGCTACAGCAACAATTTGACTTGTCTGTATCCGAAATAAAAAAGCGAAGTATCACGCGGGAAATAGACCGTAAAATAATACGATTACAACAACTAGAAAAAAGTCTCAATCGCTACGGCGTCGACTATCGACCCTATACTAATAAAAAAGACGAAGCATTATTCAATAGGCTCATCAACCTAATTAAAAAAGTTGCGAATCGTTCTAGCAAACCACTATATTAACTTACCATGCGTTAGTTAATTAAACCCTTCCTGCCAATTGTAAAGATGGCAGAATTGATAATGGAATATCTGGCAAATCTGGTGTGCAACCACTTGGATCTATACTAGCAGCAAAGGCAATCATTGCTGCATTGTCACCGGTATGTTGGGGCTGCGCTATCAAACATGGAATCGAATAGCGCTTCGCTAGTTCATCAAACGAACTGCGTAAAGAATCATTATTAGCCACACCCCCAGAAAGACCGAGACTACTGTACTGGCTGCTGCTTAACAAATGCCGGGTCTTACCACGCAATTGATCGACTATAGCCAACTGATAAGAAGCACATATATCGGACATTGAATCCGCTAGTTGCGCATCGCTAATTTTTTCTAATCGATAGCGTAAACTCGTCTTTAGTCCAGAAAAGCTAAAACGCCTTTCATTTCTTGGAGCGATCGCTTTTGGAAAGTCAAAGCTTTGCGGATTTCCGCGTTGTGCCAGTTCCTCGATTTGCGGACCACCTGGATAAGGCAGACCAAGAAGTTTCGCTCCTTTATCCAGGGCCTCTCCTGCAGCATCATCGACAGTCTCTGCCACTACATTAATCGTTCCATCCATACATATTTCAAAAAGAATCGTATTACCACCAGAAACAATTAGGCCAAGATGGGGTAACAATTTTTTAAATGCAGAGCTAAATCCATCGGGATCACTTTTATGCAAAGCGATAAAAGGAGAAAAGGCATGACCACGTAAATGATTCACCCCTAAAAGCGGCACCTGCCAAGCAAAGGCTAGACTTTTTGCAAATGCGATACCAAGCGCCAAACATCCAGCTAATCCTGGTCCATGAGTGACTGCGATCGCGCTAACCTCTGAGCGGTGAGCTTGGATACCTGAGGTCTCTAAAAGTGGGAAAAAGTTTTTTAAGTGTTCGCGACTAGCAAGATCTGGAACCACACCACCATACTGCTCATGCAAGAGAATCTGGCTGTGTACCCACTCACCAAGAACCCCACTAGCAGGGTCATACAAGGCTAGAGCGGACTCGTCACAAGAACTTTCGATAGCTACTATCACAAATAAAATAGCACAGCGCGCTATGATAATTGCTTCAATAACGAATTTTAGATACAATAGATAATTCTAAGTAGCTACAAATACAGCAAAAATAGAGTGGATTTGAAAAAGCACTTGTTACTACATCGCTTGTCTGCAGTTTATTCTACTAATGAGTAGTACACAGGACACACTTTTTGACCGACTGCGTACCTGCTGTGCAGATGGGCCAATTAGTTACTGTGATTTTATTAATACAATACTCTATACTAAAGACTATGGTTACTATACTAGCGAGCGCAAACGAGTAGGACGCACCCCACAACGCGATTTTTATACAGCCGAAAGTTTAGGTCCTGTTTTTGCCGAATTAGTGGTGACAAGTGTACAAGATATAATTGGCGAATCACTTGCCCGTGAAAGTTGCTTCATTGAAATAGCTGCTGAACCTGGCGTGGATTTACTCAGCCACATAGACTCCCACCCCTTTGCTGAAACTAAATTAATTAGACATGGACAAGCACTTCAAGCGCAGGGACCCGTTATTATATTTGCAAACGAATGGCTCGACGCCCTGCCCTTCCATCGTTTGATCTACCGCGATGGATATTGGCGAGAGCGAGCAGTAAACGTTCTAGAAGATCAACTAGTTGAAGTATTATTGGACGAACTGACTCCAGCAGTTGCTGCCCAAATTGATCGCTTACCAGGGCACGCTCCAGATGGATATGAAATCGATCTACCTCTACAAACTGAATCAGCCCTGAAGGAATTACTCTCACAAGATTGGAACGGACTTATTTTGTTCTTTGACTACGGAAAAACTTGGCAAGAGTTAACGCAAAATTGCCCAAGCGGCACCGCGCGAAGTTATTATAAGCACCAGCAAAGTAACAACCTACTAAACCGTATTGGTGAACAAGACATTACCTGTGATGTGAATTGGTCACCGCTACAATCACAACTAATTAACAGTAAACTTAGAAACGTAACACTGCAAAGCCAGGAGTCATTTTTTGTTCACCATGGACATAAGGTTGCAGAAATAATCGTTAGCGAATCTGCATGGAGCCTAAGCAAACGACGCCAAACCCTTATGGAACTAATACACCCCGCTCACATGGGGCAACGTTTTCAAGCATTATGGGGTATTCGTTAGACGCAAACTTTTATATAAAATGCTTGCTTGGTTGACCCTAAAGCCTACTTTTCAGCGCTTTCATCAAAAAATTAAGGAGTTTTTATGGCACGAATTTGCGCAATCACAGGTAAGCGACCAGTCAAGGGCGGTCGTATAATCCGTAAGGGTCTAACAAAGAAAAGCGGTGGTATTGGTACTTCGCTCGTTAAGAACACGAGGCGCCGCTTCCGTCCAAATGTGCAACGTATTCGCGTGAAACTACCTAGTGGAGAAGTCAAGCGTATGTGGGTATCAGTGAAAGCAATTAAAGCTGGAAAAGTCCAAAAAGCTTAGACTCCCCTGCACATCACATTGCACAAGCCCTCGCTTACCTGCTTGGGCTTTTTAGTATCTAGTTAATCTAAGAAGAAGCAAAAATCTATGGCTGCTTGTCGCGGCAAGCACTGCAGACGCAAACATGCTCACCCTCTACTGATCGGTAGCGAAAATCTAAATTAGGATGCGACTTATCGGTCGCTCCGCATAAGAAGCAAGTATGCAGGGCTTGTTCAGAGCGCTCGATTGACTCTACCTGGAATTGTTTGCGACGCTGTCTCGAACGAAACGAGTGCAATAGCGTGGCACGAAAGAACAAAACAAAATTCATGACCGGCATCAAAATAACAATTCGCTCACCCCACGTGGAGACAGTGAGAATTTCAAAAAGTAATAAAGCTGCTGAAAAATAAGCAAACCACTTTACCTTAACCGGTAGTACAAAAAATAAGTAAAACTCAAAATTTGGGTTTAATACTGCAAAAGCAAAAAATACACTAATATATAAAAAATTAGGGAATATCACAATTGGAGCCATTGGTGAAATCCAATAACCAATAAAAGAGCCTGCGATCGTCAAAAAAATACCGAGCAATAAGTAGCAATTGAAGTGAAAGGTGCCCCAAGCAGCCTCAATCGCACCACTCATCATCCATAATATATACCAAAAAATAGCTAGAAAAAGACCTCCAAATGCACCTGCTGGTATGTAAGGAGGTGCAATAATAAATGTGATTAGTCGCCAGAACTGCTGCTCTTGAATGACTGCGGCAGGGATCAGCGGCATCGTCGCAAAAGACATCATGCCAGTGAGCAGCAAAGCATACACGACAAGCTGAGAAATTACTATGTATAACATAACATTTGGCACAGCCCAATAGCCAAATTTTTTCTCTAAGCGATTCAACATTCCCATACTTCTAACGAGTCAAATTCTCCGCTTGGTGTCAATATGTGCCGATTAAATCTTCGAAGTTTAGAAGTTATATCTTAAACTAAAATCCTGTTAGTGTTTGAACTCGCACTTTCGGTAAAGGCCGATTGATTAGTAGTAGTCATGCAAGACAGTCCAAATAGTGATAAAAGTATACCCAAGTTAGTCGATATCATCCTACCATTGGAGCAATCCGAAGACCAAAATGCCTGGCAACAAGCTATTAGTAAAAAGTTCGGTATAAATGCCGAAGACATCAGCGAATTACGCCTTCAGAAGCATTCCATTGATGCTCGGCAACGCCAAATTAAAGTACAACTACGAATAGAAGTTGGGATAAAAATACGGCTTCCTGCTGCACGGGAATATAATAATAATTATAATCCACTAAGTGCGGATGCAAAAAGAGTCATTATAATTGGATCTGGTCCAGCCGGAATGTTCGCTGCTTTACGCTGTATCGAATTAGGCTGTAAGCCAATCGTACTAGAACGTGGTAAAAATGCATCGATGCGTCGTTTTGATCTGCGCCCACTATTAAAAGAAGGTCGGGTCATTGAAGATTCAAATTATTGTTACGGAGAAGGTGGCGCTGGGACATTCTCTGATGGTAAATTGTATACCCGAGCAACCAAGCGCGGACCAGTGCGTGATGTTTATGAAACCCTGGTTGCTCACGGCGCACCTAAAAAAATACTTATTGATGCGCACCCGCACATTGGCTCCAATTTACTACCTAAAGTAGTAATGGCAATGCGCCAATCGATCTTAGAAGCAGGTGGTGAGGTTCATTTCGGAGAAAAAGTGATTCACTTTAAATATTGTGATCATAAAAAGCAGCTAAAAGCTGTTCAAACTGAATCTGGTAGTGAATATATAGCACCTGCTGTAATACTAGCAACCGGGCATTCAGCACGCGACATTTACTCGCTAATGCAGCGCCAAAATCTTCGCATCGAAGCAAAGCCATTTGCGGTTGGTGTTCGAATCGAGCACCCACAGTCCCTTATTGATAGTCTTCAATACCATTATCCAAGAGATCAAGAGCGACCGAGGATATTACCTGCAGCAAGCTACCGGCTAGCCACAAAGATTGACCAGCGTGGCGTCCATTCATTTTGTATGTGTCCAGGTGGATTCATTGTACCTGCTGCTACTGAAAATGATGAAGTAGTTGTCAATGGAATGAGTTTAGCAAGGCGTGATTCTCCATATGCAAATAGTGGTATGGTCGTTACTGTGGAACCTGATGATGTCAAAGAGTTTGTACCAGAGCATGGAGCTTTAGCAGGATTGGCCTTCCAAAAATCACTTGAAATATCCGCGAAGAATGCGGGTGGAAACGGTCAGGTTGCTCCAGGACAGAGAGTGACTGACTTTATAGAAAACCGATGCTCGCAGAGCTTACCAAACACAAGCTATATTCCTGGAATAACTCCGGCTCGTTTAGATAATTTACTACCCGAATGGATCGTTAGCAGATTACAGCGTGGCTTCAAAGTATTTGGCAAGCAGATGCATGGTTATATCACTGAAGAATCAAACCTAATTGGATTTGAAACACGTACAAGCTCACCACTGCGAATTCCAAGAGATCCCAAAAGCCTCGAACATCCCGGTCTTTCTGGACTTTATCCCTGCGGCGAAGGAGCGGGTTTTGCTGGAGGAATTGTTAGTGCCGCACTGGACGGATTACGCTGTGCAGAAGCTGCCTGTAAGTAAATTATTCGACGCTTAAAAGCTTGCTAAATTTACCATTAGGCAAGACGAAATCATCCCCTACGCGCAATCCTAATAAACGGTGCGCTAGTGGAGATTGCGGACTCACTATAGTTACTGTTCGAGAATCAATAGTCACTTCATGCCCACCAGCTACTCCTGCAAAAAAGAAATAGTCGGATCCTTCTGCAAAAGCGCACTCAAATAGTGCACCTAGCTCAACGCGTTCCTTGCCTTGAAGCAAGGATTCACGCTCTGATTGTAATTCCTCTATTGCCTCTGCCCATTTTTTAGCCATCCCCGCTTGACCCGCTGCCAAATATGAGGCTTCGAGCCCTTGTGTATCCCATTGTGAATCAGCACGAGACTGATCATTTGTCGCATAATCAGCAGCATCTTGAGATGCATCGACTGCTTGTAGTAACTCCTTTTGTAAGGACTCTAACAATAACTCATAAAACTTTGCTTTATTCATGCCCCCTTCTAACCTTTCATTATCTAATTTTATTACAACTCATTAGTCGCGATACGGTGAAGTATTAAAAATCGTTTCCCAGCTTGAATTTGAAACAATTTGCCTCCTATTAGTAAGTTACATGTCACTGTTATCGAAACATCGAACTGCTGATTACAAACCTAGATTATTTGTATTTTGCCTGTTTACTCTAGCTTGGATCACATTACTCTTATATGCTGGTGGTTTTACCACTAGTATAAAAGCGGGCATGGCTTTTTTAGATTGGCCCTTATCGAATGGCTCTATCAATCCTCAAGGGTGGTTAACTCAATCCGATAAACTAGCGGAGCACAGTCATCGACTACTCGGCATGAAAATCGGTCTTTTATCTATCACGCTATTGGTTTGGACTTATTTAAGAGAGAGCCGCAAAAGTGTACGAACTTTAGCAGGCTTACTTGTATTAGTCGTAGTTTTGCAAGGACTACTCGGTGGTGCGCGAGTACGTTTTGATTGGCTCAATACTCATGCCGAGAGTAATCTAATTGCACAAAGCTTTGCTGTCGCCCATGCTTGCGGTGCACAAATTGTTTTGGGTACTTTAGTAGCGATTACTATAATGAGCTCGAAGGCATGGATTAGAGGTAACAATCAGTCGATTTACCAAGTACCGCAATCAATACACCGCTGGGGAACATTAGCCTGCCTGGGCTTATTTATTCAAGTTTTGATAGGCGCGATCATGCGACACGCAGATGCAGGACTAGCGATCATACGATTTCCGCTAGCACGCCCAGGTAGTTTTTTACCGGCCTATTGGAATTTTGATGTAAGTATTCACTTCGCTCATCGCGTTTGGGCAATAGGAGCGACTGCGTTAATCATTATTTTTATAGGTAAAATATGGGTCTTCCCACCCGCTCGGAAATCTTTTCGTAATGCTGCTGTGCTTGTATTATTTATACTAGCTATTCAAATTTACCTAGGAGCTCTGACAATATGGACTATTAAAAATCCTTATGTTGCAACAATGCATGCACTAATAGGTGCTTTTCTACTTGCCAGTACTTGGGGTCTGACTTTGTTCACACATAGACCAATGACGCAACACACACTGTAATCTGAAGTCGAAACTTACTATTTATCGCATGAGTCATCAAACGACGAAAACTAATAGTCTTCCAGACGTCACACAAACGTCCATTTCTGCACGTGCTCGCATCCATGATTTTTACGAACTAACGAAGCCACGTCTGAGTTTTTTATCCGTTGTCACTGCTGTGGCTGGATACCTCTGCGCAAATCCTGCTCGAGATCTAACTGCTCTACTAACTTTACTATTAGGCACTTCGCTCGCAGCAGGTGGCGCAGCAGCTTTAAATCAATGGATCGAGCGAGTAGCCGATGGCAAAATGGCTCGCACTCGGGATCGGCCAATTCCGGCAGGGCGAGTGCTACCATTCCATGCGCTGGTTTACGGCTTAAGCTTAAGTGGCTTCGGCTGTATAGTGCTTTATTACGGGACAAATCCATTAGCGAGCCTTCTAACCCTCGCCACAGTAGCTTCCTATGTATTACTATATACACCACTCAAGCAATTAACTACTTGGAATACTCTAATAGGAGCTGTTCCTGGAGCACTCCCTCCCCTAATTGGTTGGGCTGCAGCTGAGGGACAAATCTCTACTTTGGGATGGTTGCTATTTGCAATCCTCTTTCTGTGGCAAATGCCTCACTTTTTTGCAATTGCTTGGACTCATCGCAGAGACTACCAATCTGGTGGTTTTGTCATGCTTTCTAACGCAGATACAAGTGGCAGACGTGTGGCATTACAGTCCTTTGTCTTTGCCATTGCTCTATTTATTAGTACTTTGCTTCCAGCACTACTTGGTTACGCAAGTGCATATTATGGATTTCTTGCTTTAGTCATGGGATTATATATCCTCCGCCCAGCAATCGCTTTTTTAAATCCTGCAAACCGAGACCAAGCAGCAAGAAAACTATTTATTGCATCCATTTGCTACTTACCAGCACTACTTGTGCCACTAGTGTTAGATCTGTGGCTTCTGTAAATGATGAGTTTAACAGAAAACTTACCTGGATTTAATGCTGCGCTCAATGGCACGGCGACTCTCTTATTGACTGCTGGCTTTGCTTTCATACGCACTGAGCGTGAAAGTGCCCACCGCAAATGTATGCTAGCGGCATTCTGCGTTTCCGTATTATTTTTGGTTACTTATGTACTTCATAAAATTTTAGTTAAAGGAGTGCACACCCCTTTTAGTGGTGAAGGATTCTGGGCTCTCTTTTATTATACCATGCTTATTAGCCACATTATATTAGCGATCAGTGTCGTTCCGCTAGTACTAACAACGCTAACACTTGCCATACGAGGCAATCGAACTCGCCACAAAGTATGGGCTCGCTGGACATTTCCTATTTGGTACTACGTGTCAGTTACTGGAGTGCTCGTTTACTATTTTCTTTATCAGTGGTTTTAGTCAGCCCATTTGTACCACAACAAACACTTACTCATTGAACGCATAACTACGTGAAAAACATCTATCACGGAATTCTCAATTCTTTTGCTACAGTAGTTTCACTTGGTATACTACTAATGGTTACCGGATGCGACCTGAATACTCGCATGTCGACTTTTAAACCCAAGGGTCCAGTCGCGCAGGAACAATTAGATCTGTTTATGCTGACTGTATGGGTCACTTTAGGAATCTTTATCGCCGTTGGTGGTACTTATTTATATGTAGTGATACGATTTCGCGAACGACCAAACGACACTCGCCCACTGCCCAAACAAGGTCACGGTAACCCATTGATTGAAATAGGTCTCATTGGAATCTCCATCTTACTGTTGGTAATAATCGCCGTGCCTACGCTTAAAGGCATATGGTATACGCAAACAACACCCAATGAACCTGCCAGCCGGCTAGGTAATTGGTACACAGGTGAAGGACTATCAGAAGGAGAAGACGAAAATATATTAACTATAAAGGTTTTTGGGTACCAATGGTGGTGGGCGTTTGAGTATCCACAGCTAGGTATCACCACCGCCAATGAAATGGTCATTCCAGCAGGGAAGGCAGTACATTTAGAGCTTCGCTCAGTAGATGTGATTCACTCATTTTGGTTACCGCGAATTGCCGGTAAAGTCGACTTAATCCCAGGGCGCACTAATTCAATGTGGATTCAAGCGGGCAACTCCTTTGATCGTTGGCAGAAAGAACGCCAAGATTCCATTGATTCAATTAATGCGACTACTGCCTACGAAACTTACTTACGCGATGAGATTGATGGTTATTACTATGGGCAATGCGCGGAATACTGTGGAGACTCGCATGCTCGTATGCTATTTAGAGCATCTGTTGTTAGTGACCAAGGATTCGCTGATTGGGTAGCGGATCACAAAGAAGGTAATCCGACTACTCCAGAAGGAGACAATTGGAATGATTGGTACGCGACGTATGACAAAGATCCAGATTTGCTCGTCGGCGAGTTAAATGAGGGCATTAAGCTATTTGTTGGCAAGGCACAGTGTAACTCTTGCCATGCCATCAATGGAAACCCTCGAGCAGCAGGCGTTGGCGGGCCAGATTTAACCAATCTGGCGCAGCGACTTTCACTGGCTGCAGGTTGGCTCAATCACCATAATGAAGATGGCAGCATCGATGAGTCCAAGCAGTTAGAAAACTTAACTAAATGGATTCACGATCCAAATAGTGTAAAACCAGGAAATTTAATGTGGATTGCGCGTGATGGACGTGGCATTGGTCAATTACCGCAAGAAGATCAACTAACAATAGAAGAGTCGCGCAAGATTTCACTTTTCTTACAAACACTCAAGTAAGACAAACAATGAGCAGCACAGTAACAGCAACACCTACAACTCAATCTGAGCACCCTGTAGTGCTCTCGCCAGAACGTAGTAAGCTAGGCTTATTGCGACCCGATCATGGGAAGTCGGTAATTATCGATTGGCTAACCACTGTAGATCATAAGAAAATAGGCATTATGTACGGGGCAATCGCTCTATTTTTCTTACTAGTAGGTGGCCTAGAAGCATTAATTATTCGTACTCAGTTAGCCGTGCCTGAAAATGACCTTATTTCCGCACAGCGCTATAATCAGCTTTTTACCATGCATGGTACGACGATGATTTTTCTCGCCGTCATGCCTCTCAATGCCGCTTTTTTTAATTTTCTCGTACCACTACAAATTGGAGCTCGAGATGTTGCTTTTCCGCGTATCAATTCTTTTAGTCTTTGGGCTTTTGTAGCAGGCGCGCTGGTTATTAATTTTGGTTGGATTCTACAAGCACTCGAGGCAATGGGATTATTTAGTGCCTCAGGGCCAACGGAAGGGATGAATGATTTTGTGCCTGCTATGGGATGGTTTGGCTACGCTCCAATTACTGGGATCAAGTTCACTGGAGCTGGCACCGATTTCTGGATCATGGGTCTTCAAATTCTAGGTATTGCTTCGCTGACTGCTGCGATGAATTTCACTGTCACAATTGTCAATATGCGTGCTCCTGGAATGAAAATGATGCGCATGCCAGTATTCACATGGATGACGCTAGTTACTTCTTTGCTCATCGTTTTTGCATTCCCAGCGATCACAGTGGCACTCGGCGAACTCATGTTTGACCGCTTATTTGGAACGAATTTTTTCGTCACTGCTGGAGGTGGGCAACCGATCTTATGGCAGCACCTATTTTGGATATTTGGTCACCCAGAGGTTTATATATTAGTATTACCGGCTATGGGAATTATATCAGAAGTGCTCCCTACTTTTGCTAAAAAGCCATTATTTGGGTATCCAATTGTTGTATTCTCTGGCGCTGTAATTGGATTCCTTGGCTTTGCAGTATGGTCGCACCATATGTTCACTACAGGACTTGGTAAGGTAGCTACAGCCGCCTTCTCGCTACTTACCATGGCAATAGCAGTACCAACTGGAGTGAAAATTTTTAATTGGGTGGGTACTCTCTGGGGAGGCCGTGTTCGCTTTTCACCGCCTATGATATTTGCTCTAGGTTTTGTATGGATGTTTATGATGGGCGGATTCTCTGGTATCATGCACTCATCTGCACCTGCTGATGCCCAGCAGCAAGATAGCTACTTTGTGATCGCGCACTTTCACTATGTTGCAATTGGTGGCATATTTCTGGCAGTCGTATCTGGAATCTATTTTTGGCTTCCTAAAATGATTGGTAAGATGTGGAAAGGTAATCTTAGTACATGGGTCGCGATTTTTTCGACAGTAGGATTAAATGTAACCTTTTTTCCGATGCACTTTCTTGGATTACTTGGAATGCCAAGGCGTACACATACTTACTTAGAAGGATTTGGCTGGGAAACTTACAACTTAGTTTGTACGATTGGCGCTTACATTCTAGCATTTGGAATATTACTACTAGTCGTTGATATTATTCGCTGCTTTCGTAGTGGCGAGCCTGCTGGCAACGATCCTTGGGATGCCCGCACGCTCGAGTGGAAGACAACCTCTCCGCCACAAGTCTACAATTTCGGTAAAACTCCTATTATTCATGCTAGAGATGCCTTATGGGAAGACAAATACGGCCCTGAAAATAGAAAATGTGGCGAACAAGCAGAGGATGGACATGGCATTCATATGCCGAGCCAATCATGGTGGCCCTTATTAGCATCTGCCGGTTTTATACCTCTAGGACTTGGGTTATCACTAATGCAAGCAGGGGTCCCATTTATGGGCTATTTTGCTATATTTGGACTTTGCCTATGTACTGTGGGAATAGCACTTTGGGCTATTGAAGGTCCAGGTGGATACCACTTACATCCTAAAAAAGATGCATTAAGTTAGCGCTTTATATCTATAATTTATTTGAAATTAAAATGTCCGAATCAGCCTCATCAGCACACGACTCACATCATAATTTAGTCGTTGGAAATAAGAAATTGCTAATGTGGCTTTTTCTAGGATCGGACTGTATGTTTTTTGGTACATTAATTTCCACACACCTAATATACCGGAAACTTTACCCAGAAGAATACGACCCAACCCAGCTTTTTAGCTTAGAGCTGACCTCTTTTTCGACCTTCATACTCTTGATGAGCTCTTTTTTGATGGCGCTTGCTGTATCTGCTATGCACAAGGGCGAACTCAAAAGCTTTCGTCGAAATACTTTAGGCGTCATCTTCTTTGGCTTAATTTTCCTAGGTTGCCAGGTTTTCGAATTCAGTGAGTTCGTCCACCTTGGATTAACACTGCAGTCTGGTACCTTCGGATCGACCTTTTATCTAATGACTGGCACACATGGATGCCACGTAGCGATTGGCGTATTTTGGTTAACCTGCCTACTTTTTTATTCATACTCGGGCAAGATGGATGCACATGAAAGCGCTATAGATGTCGAGGCTGCAGGGTTGTATTGGCACTTTGTCGACATAGTGTGGATTCTTATTTTCACCGCTGTTTATCTTATTGAATTTATTGGTAAGACCGGTGGAGCTGCCCACTAGTAAAATTACGAATTAAATAATGACCGAAGCATACGACATACCTCTGCCTGAAGTTGATAAAAGTGCAGAAAATGAGAAGTACCATACCTTTGTAAATTTGGCTCTAATCTTAGCTGCGATTACAGGAGTTGAATTAGTACTGGTTTATTTACCTTTTCATACCGTATTTATACTAAGTACTCTATTGGCGCTCTCCCTCTTTAAGTTTGTCGCAGTAGTTGCATGGTTTATGCACCTTATTTATGATAAATTACTACTCACGCTTGCCTTTGGTACCGGTATGGCAATCGCTACTGGCACCTATACTGCCTTACTCATTTTATTAAGTAGTGAAGATGTCGACCATGATGTCATTACTGGCGTACTTGGATATTTTTGAAATATAGAAAACCTCTAGACACACATAACGGGGTCGCATAGACCCCGTTTTTTGTATACATGCGTTTGTTTGAATTCTATCTGTGTTGTAAAAATTTTAATAAATCAAAAAATTCTTATCCGTAATGCAACTCCACTGGCATACCGAGCCACTACTGCTCATAACTTTGCTACTTTTTGGCTGGCTCTATGCGATCGCCATTGGTCCGCTGCGCTCTGCAATTGACCCAAATGCTCGATTCTCACTATCGCGGGGCATTAGTTTTTATTTAGGGCTTATTATTACTTACTTAGCTGTTGGTTCTCCACTCGATCAAATTGGCGAACAATTTCTTTTCTCCGCTCATATGATTCAACACATGTTACTCATTTATATAACTCCTACACTGTTTTTTGTGGGAATTCCAAATTGGCTAATTGATTGGTTATTGGGGCCAAATACAATACGCCAAATTTTTAATCGACTCACACATCCTGCCTGTAGCGGCCTACTTTTCACCTTTGTCTACACTGCTTGGCATATTCCGGGGCTCTATGAAGCAGCGTTACACGACAAAAGAATACATATTTTAGAGCACTGGACGATGTTCTGCCTCGGTTGCCTTATGCTATGGCCATTCTTAACGACTTCTTTAAGAGTTCCTAAACGTAGTTACCCATTAAGAATACTCACTATTTTTCTGTTGATGGTGGGTCAATTGCCAGTCTTTGCCTTTCTTACATTTGCAAATGAAGCGATCTACCCAACTTACGCATGGGCACCGAGAATCATCAATCTAGATCCATTAAATGACCAGATACTTGGTGGAGTCATCATGAAAGTTGTGAATATGGGATTTTCGCTGACAATTTTGGTTTCATGCTTCTATTATTGGTCGCGATCAGAGGCTAACGACGATCCAGTTGTAGGCAGCACTTCGTTCAAATCATGACCTGGGAGATACTTTTTGTTTTTGCTCTATTGCTATTTGCAGTGGTGAGTTTTGTGTGGGAGCGAATTTCTGCCGATCTCACCGCAATCACTGTATTCGCGGTCTTACTTTTTATTAGTATGCTCAGTGGCAGCAAAGATTTACCTTCCTTACATGTGCTATTGGGAGTTTTTAGTAATTCTGCGCCGCTAACGATTGCAGGTATGTTTATTGTAAGCACTGCGCTCGAACGAACGGGCGCAATTGATCAAATTACTGCATACTTAAGACGTCTAGTTCGTCTCCCATACCGTAGCTTCATTTTCGTCATGGTTATTGGCGTGGCGGCAGTCTCCGCGTTTATCAATAATACTCCGGTGGTGATTGTGCTTATGCCAGTCATATTGACTTTATCGCGTGAGATGGGGATTGCATCGTCCAAGCTACTTATTCCCCTATCCTATGCTTCCATCTTTGGTGGCACTTGTACATTACTTGGAACCAGTACAAATTTACTAGCTAGCGGAATTTTGCAAGATGCCGGACATGCACCAATAGGAATGTTCGAACTAACTGCTGTAGGATTACCAATTTTAGCAGTTGGCTGCACCTACCTAATATTTTTTGGACAAAAACTTCTCCCCCAAAGAGAAACCCTTACTTCAATACTCAGTGAAGAAGAACGCAAAGAGTTTATTACTGAGGCCTTCGTTCGTAATGGATCGGAACTAATCGGCAACACAGCTTCAGAAAGTGGTTTTCTTAACGGACGCGGCATACGATTACTTGAAATAGTCAGACAAGGTGTCGCGGTGTCAGGAAATCCACGAGAGATCCCACTTCTAGCTAGTGATCGTCTCGTCTTATCCTGTCGTCCTTCAGGAGTTGCTGAGGCCCACTCAATCAAAGGTATCGCTATGTACGATGAGTTAACCGATGGCCTTGAAACAATTGCGATGGATGAAGGTGCTATAGTAGAAGGTGTTGTGGCACCAAAAGCTTCTATTGCAGGAAAATCTCTCAGTGAAATAAATTTTCGGCAACGCTTTCGTATGGTCATTGTTGCAGTTCACCGCAAAGGGGAAAACCAGCGAGAACGTCTCGGAGAATTGCGCCTTCAAGAAGGTGATACACTTCTACTTATGGGTTCTACTGTAGCTATTGAGTCACTCTCTAGCAGCGATGAAGTCGTCTTACTAGATAGACCACGTGTCCCCGCTAAAAGTGTACGTGCAAAAATGCCCTTAGCCATTGGCACTGCCACTGGCATTGTGCTACTAGCATCTTTGAACTTAGTACCAATTGTGGCTGCAGTACTTCTGGGAGTAGTACTACTCCTGCTAACTGGTTGTATTCGAACAAAAGAAGCCTACACTTCAATCGAATGGAGTATACTTATCATTATATTTGGTATGCTTGCCCTAGGTCACGCCATGAATTCCTCAGGAGCTAGCTTAATTATTGCTGAAAGCCTGACTGATTTAGTACGCAGTTTTACTCCTACACACCTTCAAAATATAACGATGTTACTAATAATTTATATCATTACATCAACCTTTACAGAATTCCTCTCCAACAATGCCGCAGTGGCGCTCATGGTACCAATCGCTTTGGGCATTGCCGAGACTTTAGGTGTCGACGCTCGCCCTTTTGTAATTGGAAGTTGTATAGCGGCATCGGCTAGCTTTGCGACACCCATTGGATACCAAACAAATACCTATGTTTATGGCGTAGGAGGTTATAAATTTAGAGATTTTACCAAAGTAGGCCTTCCATTAAACGTACTTTGCTGTCTAGTCACCGTGACAGTGGTTCCATTATTCTGGGCATTTGAGTAATCTATTAGAACAAACTAAATATAGTACATTCCACCATCCTCGCTCACAATAAGGCTATCTAATGTGTAAGCGCTTACCTTTCCTTCTAAGTCGCTACTAATCTGTGCCCATACAGCAGCGACACTAGCGCCTGAATGCCCCTGACCCTCACAACTAGGCTCTAGTAAGTCAGCTTCGACTGCATTAACAATTTCATCTAGTCGAATTCGTTCAGGCGCTCGCGATAAAGCGTAGCCACCCTGCTTACCGCGCTTACTGACAACTAAACCAGCTGTTCGCAATTCATTTAGTATTTGAACTAAGTAATTGGCAGGTATCTGCTCTGACTCAGCTAAAGCATCAATATGCGCCATTTTCTCGCACTCGTAAGAGCGGCCTAATTGCGCTAATGCACGACAAGCATATTCAAGCTTATGGGAAAGTTTCACACAACATAACTTAGTATTTTGACTCACGAAGTAAACTTATTTCGACAGCGACTAATAAGAGGCTAAAAAAAAATTATAAACTACTTTCAATCAGCAATTTATGTTATATTAAAAAAAAGATATAATCTGTGACTTTTTAGTGGCTAATTCACTTATTAATACGTATTTTTAAACACTTATGTCAGATAAAGATTTACCCAAAAATTCACCCACCAGCAAGTCGTCTCAAACAAGCAGTAAAGACGTCTACGATTCCTCTAAAATTCAGAAACTTGAAGGACTTGAAGGGGTGCGCAAGCGACCCGACATGTACATTGGAGACACGAACGAACGTGGTCTTCACCACTGTGTTTTTGAAATTGTTGATAATTCTATCGATGAAGCGCTGGCGGGGTATTGTTCTCAAATTACAGTGGCTATACACAACGATGGATCTTGTTCTATTGAGGATGATGGACGCGGTATTCCCGTAGACATCCACCCGAAATACAACATCCCGGCTCTAGAGCTAGTAATGACAAATTTGCACGCGGGTGGAAAATTCGGTAAAGGAGCCTATCAAGTCTCTGGGGGTCTTCATGGTGTTGGCGCTAAATGCGTGAATGCTGTATCTGAATGGTTTGAAGTGGAAGTTCGGCGAGAAAGCAAGGTTCATAAAATGGAGTTCTCTCGTGGTATCACTACCCAAAAAATGAAAGTAATCGGGGATACTAAACGCACTGGTACTCGTATTGCTTTCTCCCCAGACCCACAAATATTTTTGACGACTCGCGAGTTCAAATTTGAATTATTAGGTAAGCGCTTACGCGAACTAGCGTTCCTAAATCCAGGAATAAAAATCATCTTTACAGACGAGCGCGTCAACAAAACTGAAGAATTTATGTTTAAAGATGGTATCGCAGAGTACGTAAAATTCTTAAATTCAAATAAGAATATTCTACACGAAGAGCCGATTACATTTCATGGGGAATCACCAACCCCAAACCCAGATCTCGATGCTAACATTGTAGTCGATGTATCCTTTCAGTACAACGATAGCTATAGTGATCAAATATATGCATATGCGAACTCTATTCATAATATTGAGTGAGGCACACATCTATCTGGATTTAGAACGGCTCTAACTCGGGTAATTAACAATTACTCTAAGCAAAATAATTTAATTAAAGACAAAGACCCAAATCTATCTGGAGATGATGCTCGAGAAGGATTAACGGCAGTTGTCTCGGTAAAAGTACCAGAGCCACGCTTTGAAGGACAAACTAAGACCAAACTTTCAAATGGAGAGGTCGATGGAATTGTCCAAAAGATAACAGGTGAAGAACTCAAATATTACTTTGAAACCAATCCACAAATTGCAAAAAAACTCATTGATAAGTGCTTGAACGCAGCTCGGGCCAGAGAAGCAGCTCGTAAAGCGCGTGAAACTGTGCGTAAAGGAGCACTCTCATCGGGCGGTCTTCCTGGTAAATTAGCTGACTGCTCCTCTAAGGATCCAGCCATATCTGAACTGTATATCGTTGAGGGTGATTCTGCAGGTGGTTCAGCAAAGCAAGGCCGTGACCGAGCAACTCAAGCTATTCTGCCACTTCGTGGTAAGCTTCTAAATGTAGAGAAAGCTCGTCTGGATAAAGTACTAGGTAATAACGAAATTCGTGCGCTTATAACAGCCGTTGGTACTGGCATAGGCGATCACGAAGGTGACGGAGCATTCGATGTTAGCAAAGCGCGCTACCATAAGATTATCCTTATGACAGATGCCGATGTAGATGGCGCTCACATTCGTACATTACTGCTTACATTTCTCTATCGTCAAATGAAGGGCCTAATTGAAGCAGGTTATGTCTATATTGCCCAACCTCCGTTATACAAAATTAAGCGTAAACGTCGTGAGCAATATGTGGATAATGACCCACAACTTAATCGGATTTTATTGGAGTTAGGCACTGAGGATGTTCACATGGAGCGTTTACGTGATGGTAAAAGTATGACTGGTGAACCTATCGATGAACTAGTTGAAGCACTGTCCAGACTCGAAATGGTTGGTCGTGGCGTAACCAGATATGGTTGTGAATTTGCAAGCTACTTGGATCAGCACGATAAAGAGACCTATGCGTTACCTCGTTACATCGTACGAATACGCACAGGCAATGAAGAGGAGTTTCGTTTTCTTAAAAACGATGATGATCGCATCGACTTCCATAAAGAATTATCCATAGATGATGGGGATATTCAAGGTACAGTAGTGCGAGAAATTCCTAATAAGGATGGAATAAATGTTCAGCAACGCATCTCCTTATATGAAATTTTTGAGTCACTAGAAATGACGAAGCTTCTTCGCGAACTTGCAGGTATTGGTATGGATGCTCACAAATTCACAAAGAGCGAAGAAGCTCGTTATCAACTCATCGAAAATAAAGGTGATCCTAAGAAGGAAAACGTAATTGAGCTCTATTCGATTATAGAGTTAGTCGACAACATACGCGCTATTGGACGACGCGGGCTTAGTATTCAGCGGTACAAAGGATTAGGTGAAATGAATCCAAAACAATTATTCGAAACCACGATGGATCCAGAGACTCGTCGATTACTAAAAGTAGATATTGCCGATGCTGCAGTTGCTGATGGAATTTTTTCAATGCTAATGGGTGAAGATGTCCCTAGTCGACGAGCCTTCATTGAAGATAATGCCCTCAATGTCTCTCATCTAGATGTTTAGATCCGTGCTATCTTAAAAAAAATCGAATCCACCTTACCAAAGATTACATCACCACTGCACCTTAACTTAAGTTAGCTTTAATACGTCTTAACCCAAAAAAAATGGAAACTATTCCCCACGATCCCAATGGTCCGAACCACATGCGTGCAGAACCTACGTCCATAACGGACATAATGCAGACCGCTTACATTGACTATTCCATGTCGGTGATTGTCAGTCGTGCCTTACCCGATGCGCGCGACGGATTTAAGCCAGTACAAAGGCGTATTTTATATGCTATGTTACGCGAGGGTCTTCTACATAACCGACCTTTCGATAAATGCGCTGGTGTTGTGGGTGAAGTACTAAAGAATTACCACCCACATGGAGATGGTTCTGTGTATGATACACTTGTACGACTCGCCCAAAATTGGGTTATGCGCTATCCTCTCATTGTCCCTCAGGGCAACTTTGGTTCTATTGATGGCGATTCCCCAGCAGCGTATCGTTATACCGAGTGTAAGCTTGAACAAATCGCAGAAGACATTCTTAAGGACATTGACGAAGATACTGTCGATTTCGTACCGAATTATAAAGAGAGTACGACAGAGCCATCAGTACTTCCTGCGGCTCTCCCAAATCTGTTAATGAATGGCTCTACAGGAATTGCGGTCGGCATGACAACAAATATTCCACCACATAATTTGATAGAAATTATTGATGCCACTACAGCTATCATAAATGATCCAAAAATTGATCTGGATGAACTTATTGGGATCATTCCGGGTCCAGACTTTCCAGGTGGAGGATTCATTCATGGTAAATCTGGCATAGAGAGCTACTTAAAGACTGGCAGAGGCATTGTTCGGACTCGAGGAATTGCTGAAGTAGTGGAAGCTAAGGGTAAAGAAGAAATTATTATATCCGCTATTCCGTATAATGTAAATCGTGCTTCATTAGTGATGCGTATAGCTGAGCTAATTAAGGACAAAGCCATTGATGGTATTTCAGATCTTCGAGATGAGTCCACGGAGACTACTCGCATTGTCATTGAGCTTAAACGTGGAGCCATACCGCGCGTGATCATCAATCAATTATATAAAAGTACCGCCCTAGAAAGCTCTTTTGGCGTCATTTTATTAGCACTGGACAACAGACGACCGAAGCAAATGAACATCAAAGAGATGCTCACGTGCTATATAGACCACCGTCGCGAAGTTATTTACCGGCGAACGGCGTTCCGCCTGCGTAAGGCAGAATCACGTGCTCACATTCTCGAAGGATACAAGCTCGCTTTAGATAATCTCGACGATTTTGTGAAAATCATCCGCGCTTCCAGTAACCGCGAAGAAGCAAAACAAGGATTGATGGTCAAATATCCACTTACTGAGGTTCAAACCAATGCCATTTTGGAACTTCGACTTTATCAACTTACTGGCTTAGAACGAGATAAGATTGAAGAAGAGTATGCTCAACTCATGGCTCTCATAACTGAGCTAAAAGATATTTTAGAAAACGAATCACGTTTACTCGAAGTAATAAAAGAAGAGTTGCAGGTAATGAAAGAAAAGTACGGCAACTCTCGTCGCGCTCAAATAATATCTGTGGATGGAGATATTAGCATGGAGGACCTTATCCCCAATGAGGGATGTATGATCACAGTCACGCATAACGGTTTTATAAAGCGCACCAGTCTAGATGAATATCGTTCACAGAAACGTGGTGGAAAAGGCGTCATTGGGTCCGGTCAGTATGAAGACGATTTTGTAGAGCACCTATTTACTGCATCAACACATGATTATATCATGTGCTTTATGAATACAGGAAGAGTCTATGTTGAAAAGGTCTACCACATCCCTGAAGGCAGTCGAACCGCCAAAGGTAGAGCAATTGCAAACGTACTTGAATTACAAGAAGGTGAAAAAATAGCAGCAATGATTTGCGTGAAGGACTTTGACGAGTCAGATCAGCGCATTGTACTAGCTACTAACAAAGGGGTCACTAAGAAGACTCTACTATCGGACTTTCGTAACTTCCGTAAGGGAGGCATCATTGGAATCAAAATAGACGACGGTGATGCTCTTGTTGGCGCACGACTAACTACTGGCGATGATGATATTATTCTTATCACATCAAATGCACAATCCATTCGATTTAGCGAGAAAGACTTACGCGATCAAGGGCGAGCCACTCGAGGCGTTCGTGGGATTAAGCTAAAAAGCCAAAATGACAAAGTAGTTAGTATAGAAATTGTTGATCCGAACGCAAAACTTCTAATCGCTGGTGCAAATGGGCTCGGGAAACGCAGTAGTTTCGATGAGTATCGTCGTCAATCTCGAGGTGGATCAGGAATAATTGCAATTAAATCCAAGAAGGTTTCTGGTGCATTATCGGTAACAGATGAAGATGAAATTATGATGTTCACGCTCAAAGGACAAGCTGTTCGATCTCCAATAAAAGACGTCAGTGTTGTCGGTCGTACAACCCAAGGCGTCAAACTCGTGAACTTGTCAGATAAAGATGAACTTATTGGCATCTCTAAAGTAATTGCTTCAGAGGAAGATGAGGCAGGCTCAAACGAAGAAGATAATCCAGAGCAGGTGCAAGAAGTAGTCGAAGAATAAACTCTACTCACTTGCTCTAGATGAACCGCTGGCATCCTAGAAACAGCTGTTCAGTGTAAATGACTATACAGTACAAAAAAAACCCACCGCCTAAGCGGTGGGTTTAAATGGCAGGCCGATAGGGATTCGAACCCCAAATGACTGTACCAAAAACAGTAGTGTTACCATTACACCATCGGCCTTTAAAGCTTGAGGACAGTAAAAACCAACTAATAGGCGTCAAGCACTCTGTGAAAGAATATTTACTACAGTTAGTCTGCATCCATTAGTTGACGTCTGCATAAAAAATGAGTTTAAAACCTTTTTAATGAATTCATTAGATAAAACCCCCCCACAACCAAAATACAAACGCATCGTTCTAAAACTGAGCGGTGAAGTTTTACGAAACGCTAAAGATGGTGAACCCATCGACCCTAAAACTCTAAAAAACATCTGCGAGGAGGTCAAAAAAGTCTACGACATCGGAGTCGAGGTTGGCTTAGTTATTGGAGGTGGCAATATTTTCCGTGGACTAAGCGGAGCAGAAATGAAGGGTGTCGATCGCACTACTGGCGACTATATGGGCATGCTCGCTACTGTAATAAACGGACTAGCCTTTCTTGATCGCCTTGAAAAACTAGGCGTTCCGGTTCGCCTGCAAAGTGCGATACCAATGGACAAGCTTGCTGAACCTTTTATTGTAAGACGTGCAACTCGTCACCTAGAACGTGGAAGAGTCGTTATTTTTGCTGGAGGCACAGGCAATCCTTACTTTTCAACCGATACTTGTGCTGCGCTTCGTTCTAGTGAAATAGGTGCAGATATGCTTATGAAAGCAACTAAGGTAGATGGCATTTATAACAAAGATCCATCCAAACATAAAGATGCTACAAAATTCGAAAATCTTAAATACATTGATGCATTGCGAGATCGCCTCAACGTAATGGATTCTACTGCGTTCTCGCTTTGCATGGAAAATAAGATGCCAATTCTTGTATTTAGTATGACTGAACCTGGCTCAATCTATCAAGCGGTCATGGGTGAATCGATAGGTACTCTTGTTAACGATTAAAAAATCTAACCAAAATATTTAGTAATTAATATCTCATGCAACCAAATGAAATAATAGCAATGGCAACTGCCGACATGAAAAAGGCAGTTGAATATACTCTTAATCAATTCAATAGCCTACACACTGGCAAAGCAAGTCCTGCAATGTTAGACAGCGTAAAAGTTGAAGCTTATGGAGCTGTTTCTACGCTAAAAGAAGTAGCTGCTGTATCCACCCCAGATGCGCGATCCATAGTCGTACAACCGTGGGATAAGAGTATCCTCAAAGACGTTGAGAAAGCAATCATTGACGCCAATCTTGGATTTAATCCTTTAATTGATGGAGGTATCTTGCGGGTGCCTATTCCGGAACTAACCGGTGAACGACGCACGGAGCTAGCCAAACAAGCAGGAAGCATGGCAGAAGATGGGCGTGTAAGAGTTCGTCAAGCACGTCGTGATTCACTTGATCTAATAAAGTCTTCAAAAGAGGATGGACTGAGTGAAGATGATATCAAGCGCTTAGAAAAAGACATCCAAAAAGAACACGATACTTACATAGCTAATATTAATGAAGAGCTCAGTAAAAAGGAAGCAGACTTAAGGAAGGTCTAATCGTTAGTAAATTCCTTTTACATCTCTGAATTCTATCTATCCATTCTAAAATAATATGTCATCTCTCGCACAGGCCAAACGAGTTGTCATTAAGCTAGGAACAGGTGTACTCACATCAGGCATAGGAGATTTAGATACCGATCGAATCAATACTCTTTGTAAACAAGTTATCGAGCTACGCTCTCGAGGCATAGAAGTCGTACTTGTCAGCTCAGGTGCAGTGGGACTAGGTATGGGTAAACTCAATCTTAAGAAGCGCCCTGAAGACCTAGCACAGCTACAAGCCTGTGCATCTGTAGGTCAAAGTATCTTAATAAACACATGGCAGAATGGTTTTAATCCACACGACACAACGGTCGCTCAAATATTACTTACACGCGAAGATTTACGTTCACGTAATCGTCATAACGCAATTTTTAATACAGTTGAATGCTTACTTAAAAGTGGTGCTATACCCATCGTTAATGAGAACGATAGTGTCAGCGCCGCAGAAATAAAATTCGGTGATAACGATACACTATCTGCTCTAGTAGCAAGCGTTGTGAGTGCAGACATGCTACTTATTTTATCAAATATTCCAGGTTTAATCGACAGGCGCGGCAGTGGTAAAGTTGTTCATAAAGTCGAAGCAATAACGCCAGACATAGAAGCAATGGCAGATGGAACCACTGAAACGACTTCTGTGGGTGGTATGACAAGTAAAATCACTGCAGCAAAGATAGCATGTCGTGCAGGTAGTGACGTAATTGTTGGCAGCGGTAAAGACGACTTATTCTTTACAAAATTATTAAATAAAGAGCCGATTGGTACGCATTTTTTGCCAAATCCAGAGCCGGTTATGCCACACAAGCGCTGGATAGCTATTCAAGATAGCACAGATGGAACACTAATGGTCAATGATAGCGTCGCAGAATCAATTATACAATCTGGCGAGAACTTGCTCATTGCAGGTATTACAAACATAGATGGTAACTTTTCAAAGAATTCGATTGTGAGTATTTGTAAAAATAACGGTAGTGTCATTGCTCAAGGGCAAGTTGAATTAAACTCACTCGCAATAAAAGATAACTCTTTAACTGACAAGATTGTGGTCCACCGCGACAATCTTGTACTCCTACACTAAGGCGATAAAGATCTGCAGTCTAATCATATGAAGGTTTGGGCTTAAGGTCTCAGCTTCACATGTAGTAATACTTCAGCGCTTTCTTTTTTTAGGAAGACCTGCCGCATTATAGATGCCCTTCCCCTTCTTTCGAATGCGCTTGTTCTTTGTAACACCAGACGACGTATCAATATTTCCACCTTCAAGGCAATCAATCTGATCGCGAATCATAGCGGCTTTTTCAAACGCCAATTGCCGAGCAGCCTCAAGCATTTCTTCCTCTAGTTCTGCGATAACATCTGCTACATCTCTATTTTCTGAAGCCAAGCTCTCCTTTGATTCTTCTTCTGAATCTTTTTGTCCAGGAGACTGTAAACTATCGTCAATTCCACGCTCGACTCCCCTTGGTGTAATTCCAAAAGCTATATTATAAGCGAGTTGTTTTTCTCTGCGTTCTTGGGTTATTTCTAATGTGCGCTTAATGGAATCTGTTCGCGTATCTGCATACAATATTACGCGACCTTTTATATGACGAGCAGCACGACCTGCAGTCTGTATTAAACTTGTGGTGCTACGTAAAAATCCCTCTTTATCTGCATCCAAAATAGCAACTAAAGCAACTTCTGGTAAATCAAGCCCTTCTCGTAGTAAATTTACTCCGACAAGAACATCAAAATCACCTTTGCGTAAACGTCGAAGAATTTCGACTCTTTCAACCGCATCAATGTCGGAGTGAAGATATTCAACATTTAATCCAGACTCACGTAAATAATCACTAAGGTCTTCGGACATACGCTTCGTTAAGGTTGTTATCAAAGTGCGCTCTCCAGCATCTGTCGCGAGTCTGACTTCACTAATAACATCTTCCACCTGCCCCTTAATTGGACGTAAATCCATTATTGGGTCCACTAAACCAGTAGGGCGAATAACTTGCTCAGCAATCGTTTTAGAAACTTCTAACTCATGAGCGGCAGGGGTGGCAGAAACATAAATTGTTTGACCAGTAATTTTTTCAAATTCTTCAAATTTTTGTGGACGATTATCTAAGGCAGAAGGCAAGCGAAAGCCAAAATCCACTAATTTTTCTTTGCGAGAACGATCGCCGTTATACATTGCACGTACTTGTGGTAATGTAGCATGGCTTTCATCAACGAATAATAAGAAATCATCAGGGAAAAAATCAATAAGGCAGAAAGGTCGATCCCCCGCTGTACGTCCAGATAGGTAGCGCGAGTAATTTTCAATTCCAGTACAGAATCCCATCTCTTGGAGTAACTCAATATCATACTCCGTACGCATCTTAATTCTCTGAGCTTCAATGAGCCTATTTTGAGATTCAAACCATGCAACTTGTTGTTCTAATTCTCGACGAATTTCTATTACTGCGCTTTCAATCTTATCTTTCGGAGTTACATACTGCGTGGCAGGATATAAATGGAACTGCACTATTTGTGCTCCTGTTTCTCCACTAACTGGGTCTAACTCAACAATACATTCAACCTGATCCCCCCAAAATTCAACACGAATCGCACTTTCCATATAAGCTGGAAAAATATCAACGACATCACCTCTGACACGAAATGTGCCGCACTTAAAGTCGATATCATTACGATCATAAAGTATCTCCACCAATCGCTCCAAAAGAGTATCTCTTGCCATTTGCATCTTTGGCTCCAAGGGTAACATCATGGCTTTAAAATCCTCAGGTGAACCAAGCCCATATATGCACGAGACCGAAGCGATGACAATTACATCGCGACGGCTAATCAGTGAGGAGGATGCAGCTATTCGCAAACGCTCAATTGCTTCATTAATTGAAGAATCCTTTTCGATGTAGGTATCTGTTTGCGGAATATACGCTTCTGGCTGATAATAATCGTAATAGCTAACAAAGTATTCGACCGCATTTTCCGGAAAAAATGCTTTAAATTCTGAATACAATTGTGCTGCTAATGTCTTATTATGAGAAATAATAAGCGCAGGACGCTGTAATTTTTGAATAACATTAGCCATCGAGAAAGTCTTCCCCGAACCGGTGACCCCAAGTAGTGTCTGATGATTATTACCGGATTTAATTGAATCCACAAGAGCTTCTATAGCAACAGGTTGATCACCCTGCGGCTCGTAATCACTGGTTAATTTAAAATCCACTTTTATTAATAGTAGTCACCCGCTGTAACTGCGCAACTGCGATTACTTGTTACAAAGAAAATAAACTATGTTTCTTAACAAATTAGACAAATAGCTGATTGTATGCATTTATTTTAACTATGTTACATATCGTTTTTTATGACGGCGAATGCGGACTATGCAACCGCGCCGTTATATTTTTAAAGCAAGTAGATCAAAAATCAATTTTGCACTTTGAAACTCTACAAGGTACTTTGGCAGCAAAACATGTGCCGGTAGAGATAAGGCAAGCACTGGATACATTAGTGTACTTTCGAGAAGATAAACCATTGCTTTTACGTTCGGATGCAATTCTTCAAGCCCTTGTAGATACAAATTCAATTTGCAGATTACCAGCTCATTTAGCACTATTACTTCCTCGTTTTTTGCGTGATTCAATTTACAATTTGATTGCAAAAAATAGGCATAAATATTGCCGGCGATAAGCCCTACATAAAACTAAAAATTAGCTATTAAGATGATTGTAACTAAGTCTTGTTTTTTTGACGACGACGAATCATCGGGCGTGCTTCTTTCGGAATCCAGTCTTCCCAGTCTCCCTCACCACTCTCTATAGCAAGAAGTACATCACGCCCTGTCCTAGCTAGCAGGGTTGGATCGCCGACACCTATTGGGAGGATTCGACGATTCTGCAATAAGTGTTGGTAGAAATTCTGCCAATTCTGTGGTGCTTTAAAATTTTCTGCCGTTACCAGTTCCATGCTGTTAGTATTATGCCAAGGGTAGACATACAACTGAACACGGTTTTTAAATAAACGTCCAAATGACTCTAGTATTCCGCCTGGCAAATTAATCGACCATTTTGCTTTAAATAGCTCATTTAAAAGACCAATACTAAGAATTATAGCTATCGGTTCGGCAGTATAACGACTTAAGTAAGTTGCAATACGATGAAATTCAGCGTTGCTAGAAATTAAAACTGTCTTGCCTAAGGCCTGTAAGGCATCTGCGCGGTTAAGAAACTCTTCATGATCAAGCGATCCATCTCTTAAGAGATTATTTGTACTAATTTCGCATAGCTCAATCGCATCAGATTGCTCCGATAGCTTCGTATCCTTGGAAAAAACTGAATGCGCCTGCTTGAGCATGTCCAAGTGCAGGCGCATAACTGGATTAAAGCTACCACGTAGGAGTAAAATTGAACGACTGTGAAGCGCATCTGCGGGCTGTACAACTTCACCATCTTTATTGAACATCGCAGCACTAGTCAGGCCGCTCTGTACTAACTGCAAGGCACACAGACGATTGTCAACATAGAGAAAGTCGTCACCGCTAAAACGCAATACATCTACTTCCATTCTATCTGGTGCTAAATCATCTGCTAGAGAGGCCACAAAATGTTCCAAATTATTCCTATGATTAAAAGCAGCATATAGTAAGTTTACTCCTAATTTACCTAAAACCTCCATTTGTTCTGGGTTCGACTCATCTAAGAGCCTAGCATGTATCACGATCTCTACTGGTTTAGATTTAGGTTTTAGCTGAAAACGTACCCCTATCCATCCATGACATTCTTCGGTATCTTTGTATCCGCGTGCGCGCACAGTATTACAAAATGAGAAGAAAGTTGATTTTTCTCCACGCTCAGACCCTAAGCGCTGCTCTAGTAGATCATATTCATATTCTAGCATGGCATGGAGGCGCTCTTGGGAAACATATCGCTTTGCTTTACCATACAATGCGTCACTCATTACCATATCATAAGCTGAAATAGTTTTAGCAACTGTACCGGCACTACCAGAAACGCGAAAAAACCAATTAGCAGTCTCTTGACCTGCACCGATTTCTGCAAAGACTCCATAGATACCAAGATCAAGATTAACCGCTAAAGCTTTCTCGTAAGTTGTCTTTACAGGTAAATGGCTCATCAGAAATAATAAAAAATAAAGGTTAATTAATGTGATCGCTTTGCAAGTCAGTATAAATAATTCTTCGAAATAGCCGTTTAGACTTAATAAAAAGACTATTTTAAAACTAACTAATCATCAATAGCATGAAACGCACCGTCTTTAAATGTGTAATAATTTTGATTAGTATTTTTAGCGCGCTGCATACAAATGTATCTGCCAATCAACCAGCACCCTACTATCAAGCAGAAGATTATTTCACCTATGATCTTTACTGGAGTCTGATAAAGGTAGGTGAAGCAAAACTACAATTTAGATATGTTTCGTGGAACAATCAGGACGAAGATTTCTTTAAAGTCGATTTAACAGTTCGTACCTGGGGGATCGCAGATGCTATTTTTAAGGTACGCGATCATGTTGAATCATGGATAGATACTACAAACAATCGATCCGTGCATTACAAAAAAAAGCAGCGTGAGGGTTCCACTTGTCGCGACATCGAAGTCAACTTCAACTTAGAAAAAAATACCTGTAGATATTTTGAAAAAGATGCATTTCGTGAACCTATACCTATAACATCTCAAACTTTAGACCCTTTAGCACTGATAACTGCCCTATCGCGTCACGAATTCGCTAATAATGCTGCCTTTAGCCAATTCGCTACCGATGGTAAGAAGTTGATTCAGATCGATGCTTGGCTAAAAGATCAAAAGCTACTTTATTTAAAGTCTGGTACTTTCGATGCACACTGCGTGGAGATATCAACTAAAGATCTGAGGGGTGTTTTTGAAAAAAGCCCAGATTCTAGTATTGAAATATGGTTTAGTAATCACAGCCCTTCAATTCCGCTGAGAATAGAAAGCCAGGTTAAAGTGGGTAGTTTCTATTTAGAATTACGCGAAGGCAGGCTAAATGGCCAAATCCTTAATTCCACTAATCGAGACCAAGCTTCAAGCGACCTTCAGCAGAAATCATATGAGGAGTCCATGGAGGATCCCATATAATATCTACCTGCGCTGATTCAATGGCATCTAAAGCTTCTATGCGCTGACGCGCATCATCGGCAATTACCGGACCCATACCACATCCTTGGGCAGTCAAGGTCATTTTTATATTTGCCTTGTATTTACCTTCAGCATTTGGGCTAGAAAGAAACAGATCATATATAAGCCCCAAGTCTACGATGTTCACAGGTATTTCGGGATCATAGCACTGCTTCATTGCATCCCAAACAGATGCCTCACTAAAGGGTGCCGAACTCTCTGCTACTTTATCAGTTTTGACATTAGCATTGAGGGCATTAACCGCTGACTGTCCTAAAGCATCCCAGTCTTTAGCGGCTAAGCGAAATAGACCATGGTCCGTACGTATCGTGACTGTGCCTCCAAGAGCTTGAGAAATAACTGCGATCGTACCAGCCTTTAGAACCTGCTCTTCGCCTGCAGGTATTATTGTGGCAGTAGTATCACGAGTTAATATTAATTCATTATCTACAGTCATATTAAAAAAATAAACGAAACAATACTGCTGTCAAACTAAGGACGCTCACTAAATTAATACAATAATTTTTAGTTCTTAGACTGGTCTATTTTAAGGCTCTAAAATTATGTAGGCTATCACAATAATGCTTGATACCATAACATAGCTAAGACTTATAATAAATCATGTCCAAAATAGTCATCATCGGCGCTGGTGGTGTCGGCAACGTTACCGCACATAAGTGCGCCCAGTTACCAGAAATATTTACAGAAATCATACTCGCTTCTAGAACGCTATCGAAATGCGAAGCAATTGCTACAGATATAGTAAAGAAGCAAGGACGTAAAATAAGAATTGCAGAACTTGATGCAGACGATGTGGAAGCGACTACACGCTTCCTAAAAATTGAGCGTCCGAAGCTGCTAATTAATGTGGCACTTCCCTACCAGGATTTAGCACTAATGGACGCATGCTTAGCTGCTAGAGTAAATTATTTAGATACTGCCAACTACGAACCTCTAAATGAGGCCAAGTTTGAATACAAATGGCAATGGGCCTATCAAGAGCGTTTCAAAAAAGCAGGAATCACTGCTCTATTAGGATCAGGGTTTGATCCAGGAGTAACAAATGTTTTTTGTGCATATGCACAAAAATATCTTTTTGATACAATAGAAACTATTGATATACTCGACGCTAATGCTGGAGATCATGGATATCCCTTTGCCACAAACTTTAATCCAGAAATTAATATACGAGAAATTACCCAAAAAGGACGATATTGGGATTGTGGTAAATGGGAAGAAGTAGAACCGATGAGCCAACATCGAGTCTACGACTTCCCTGTCCTTGGTAAGATGGATGCTTACTTACTCTATCACGAAGAACTAGAGTCACTAAGTAAAAATATTAAAGGCTTAAAGCGAATCCGTTTTTGGATGACATTTTCACAGAACTATCTAAAATACTTACGAGTTCTTGAAGATATTGGGATGACTTCGATTGATGCAGTCGATTTTAAAGGGCAGCAAATCCAACCGATTGAATTCCTTAAAGCGGTACTGCCAGACCCAGCTAGCCTTGGACCCAGGACTAAAGGTAAAACCTGTATAGGATGCGATATAGAAGGAATAAAAAATGGCGTAAAAAAACGAATTTTTATTTATAACAGTTGCGATCATCAGACCTGCTATGAGGAAGTTTCGAGTCAAGCAATTAGCTATACCACTGGAGTGCCAGCTATGATTGGCGCAAAAATGATTTTACGAGGCTTGTGGAAGCGACCAGGCGTATGGAATGTGGAGCAAAATGATCCAAAGCCGTTTATGGAAGAACTGAATAAAAGAGGACTAGAATGGCAGATTATTGAATTACCCGCTTCTTAGGAGGCTTCAAAAATACAAATCAAGTAGATTTCTTGACTTTTTAGGTCAAGAACCAAAGATAAGTGCATGCTTCCAAATGCTACAACTAGCTCTGCGTTAGCCAAATTAGGCAATTTAGATTCGGCTTCAGCAGTCGATCGGGTCAATTGTGCCTACCAAGCTTTTGGAGAACAATTAGTGCTTAGTACAAGCTTCGGCATACAGAGCGCGGTTATGCTACATTTAGTCTCGAGTCAGATTCCAAAAATTCCAGTAGTTTTTATTGATACTGGCTATCTCTTTCCAGAGACTTATCGCTTTGCACAACTACTAACTAAGCGCTTAAAGTTAAATTTACAAACCTATAGACCACTGCAAACTGCTGCTCAACAGGAGGCTATTCACGGAAAATTATGGGAATCAGGTCTACGAGGACTCGAACAATATAACAAAATTAATAAAATAGAACCCATGAATCGGGCAATCCAAGAACTCGGTGCCTGTGCATGGCTATCTGGTCTTCGCCAAAGTCAATCTTCCAGTCGTAGTGAGCTTAAAGTATCTGAAAAACAACACAAAACCTATAAGATTTACCCCATTGTTGATTGGAGTGATCGTGAAATATATAATTATCTCACCAAAAATGGTCTACCCTACCATCCTTTGTGGGACGAGGGCTATGTGTCTGTAGGCGACTGGCACAGCACACGTAAACTAAAAGATGGAATGAATCCTGAAGATACTAGATTTGGTGGCCTTAAGCGAGAGTGCGGCTTGCACGAAGCTAGTGGGAGTCCAGATTATCAAATCTAAGCTCTATACGATCAATCGATTACAAGCTATTTAAGGAGACTGTAAACAAAGCTCTATCCTTGCACCCTGCAAAGATTGATGAGTTTATAAATATAGAATCGTTTCACTAATGATCAACTGCTTTAATGAAGTCACTTACAAATCAAGCTGATAAAACCCAAGCACCCAAGCATGTTGCAATTATCATGGATGGTAATGGACGATGGGCTAAAGCGCACAATCTACCTCGAATTGAGGGACATCGCCAAGGAACTGAAGCAGTTAAGCGAACATTAAAGTTAGCGCAGGATCATGGTATCCCTTTTATTACCCTATATGCATTCAGTGTTGAGAACTGGAATCGCCCAAAAGATGAGGTTGATGCGCTGATGGACTTACTCGACAAATTCCTAGCTGACCAACTCAAAGAACTCATAAAAAGAGAAATTCGTTTGCGCGTAATAGGACGCTTCGAAGAGTTGCCAGCGCATATACAAGAGCGCCTACAAAAAACTGAACAAGCGACAGCTCATTTTACAAAATATACTCTCGGATTAGCTCTCAACTACGGCTCACGGACAGAAATTATTGATGCGTTAAGAGCAGTAACAAAAGCTTCAAAGAGCGGAGATTTAAATATAGATAATTTTGACTACAATGATTTGCGTAGGTATCTACAAACAGGAGATATGCCTGACCCAGATTTAATCATTCGTACATCTGGAGAGTCACGTCTAAGTAATTTCCTACTATTGCAATCCGCCTATGCGGAAATACATATCACATCCGTTCTCTGGCCAGACTTTGGTGAAGCTGAATTTAAAATAGCTATCAAAGACTACGTCGAGCGTGAGCGTCGCTACGGTAAAACTAGTTGCCAATTACACAATACATAAAAGATAAGAACCTTTATTTAAAAAATTATGCGACAGCGTATTTTTAGCTTTATCGCCCTATGGGCACTCATTGGCATCTCACTTCTATTTTTTGGAGTTCATGCAGGAATTTTCCTCATCGCTCTAATCTCTTTATTCACTCAGTTAGAGCTATACCAACTCTTTGAGAAAATGGGCTTACGCCCGATCAAATCCATTGGCCTCATAGGTGGAACGGCGATCTGTTTTGGTGCTTACTACTTACCTGACTTAGACGCTGGTAATGATCTTTTTCTGCTAATCTTTTTACTGTTAACGTTAATAATTATTCGCATGGACTTACTAGCTGGGCGATTGCGTAGCTTTATGCCTACCTTATTTGGGTTAATCTATGTACCCTACCTGTTGCATTTCTTAATAAAAATAGTGAGAATGGCAGAAGGTAGTAATTACAGTAGCACTACAGGCATTTTCTTAACTATCTGGATTGTCGCAGTCGCAAAGAGTACAGACGTGGGGGGCTTACTAGTAGGTATGCGTATTGGTAAAACTCCGCTGTCAGTTATCAGTCCGAAAAAGACTTATGAAGGTGCTGCAGGTGGTATATTTGTTGCCGTTATCGTAGGGCTCTTACTACTAAGCTTATTTAAATCGCTCTCACCTGAAGGCTTCAGTTGGTGGCTTGCAATATTAATTGCGATTCCAGTAGCTATTGCATCGATCGCTTCAGATCTGGTCGAATCGGCATTTAAGCGCCAAGCTGGAGTCAAGGACTCTGGTAATATAATACCCGGAATTGGTGGATTTTTTGATCTATCTGACAGCCTTATTCTAACTGCACCACTTGCTTATCTGCTTTTTAAATACACAGTATTTTAGACCTTATAGATGAAAGTTGCTCGCAAAAATGTCGTATTACTAGGGGCTACTGGATCCATTGGCGCCAATACTTTACGTGTACTTCGCAAACACCAAAACAAATTAAAGTTAATTGCTGTAACCGCTCATTCAAACGATCAAAAGCTAGCAGATATTTGCCAGGAATTTAAAGTACCTTATGCTACACTAACGGATTCGAGTGCCTACAAAAGGGCGAAAGCGGAAGGTCGTTTTCCCAGCGAAACACAATTGTTTGGCGGAAACGATGCACTTATAGAAATTTCAACTCTTGAAGAAGCTGATATTATAGTACTTGGAGTGGTTGGTGCTTGTGGCCTAAAGCCTGCTTTAGCCGCCATAGACATGGGTAAAGAAATCGCACTTGCGAATAAAGAACTACTTGTACTCGGTGGTAGCTTTGTAATCGACGCTGCTAAACGCAGCGGTTCACGATTATTGCCTACCGATAGTGAACATAATGCAATCTTCCAATGCCTCGAAGGTCATTGTAATGAGGATGTAGAGAAACTTATCCTTACCGCATCTGGAGGACAATTTCGGGATGCTCCAATACAAAAACTTGACTCTGTTACTCCTGCTGATGCAACGCAGCACCCTAATTGGTCAATGGGTCAAAAAATTACAGTCGACTCTGCCACAATGGCCAACAAAGGGCTAGAGCTGTTTGAAGCTCACTGGTTGTTTAACTTAGAGCCATCACGTTTGGAAGTAGTCCTTCACCCGCAGAGCATAGCGCATTCCTTTGTTCAGTTTGTTGACGGTTCTATACTAGGACAATTTACTCCTCCATCAATGACTTTTGCCATTCAACACTGCTTACTTTATCCACATCGATCTGCCAGCGTAGAACCAACATTAGATTTTAAGCAATCTATGCAATGGGATTTTAGAGCTCCAGATTTAGCCCGTTACCCATGTCTAAAACTAGCATATGAATCATTATATACCGGTGGCAATGCTCTGGCTATATACAATGCATCCAATGAAATAGCTGTAGAAAGATTCTTGAATGGATCGATTAATTATTTGGATATTCCTCGCATTATTGATTGGTGCCTGAGTAACGATACTAACTCTGTAGCTACTAGCGTGGAAGCGCTGATTGAAATAGACGCTCTGACTAGGAAATTAGCTAATGCCTTTAAATCTTCATCTGTGTAAAAAAGTACCTTACTACAATTCAATACTATGTCTTTTTTAACTAATTTATGGTTCATTGCCATCGCACTATTTTGCTTAGGATTCTCAATTTTTATTCATGAGCTCGGTCATTTCCTAGCTGCTAAAAAGCGAGGGCTTATTGCAGATAAATTTTCTATCGGTTTTGGTCCAAGACTATTTGGATGGCATAAATATGGAACCGATTTTCGCATATCACTATTACCGCTTGGCGGCTACGTTTCTTTGCCGCAACTAGCAGATATGGGGCGTCTTGAGGGCAACGAAGAAGAAGACATCTGCGAAATGCCTCCCATATCTTATGCTGACAAAATGATCGTAGCAGTCATGGGAGCTGTGTGTAACTTAATTTTCGCATTATTGCTATCGCTCGTATTATGGGGAGTCGGAAGAGAAATTATCAAGACTACTGAGGTCGGTTATATTGCTGAGACTGTAGTCAACAGCTCTAACCAAACAGTAGCAGGCCCTGCCCTAGTCGCTGGCATCCTAAAAGGTGATAAAATTGTGAGCATCGATGGTCAGGCAATAAATAGTTGGATGCAGTATCAAAATGTATTAATGACTAGTACGGGGCGCACCAAGGAAGGTCAGGCTATAGTAGAGTTAGGAATACTTCGCAATAAACAAAAACTGTCTTTAACGGTTTACCCACAAACCGTCTCGACTGAAGCGATACGACATATTGGTATTTATCCTATTTCTGACAGCAATGCGGCGCCAATAATCGTACATTTAGAGCCAGAAATGCCTGCGATTGCAGCAGGCCTAGAAGCAGGCGATCGAATCAAAGAACTCGATGGGCAAGCAGTTATTTCTAGTGGTTTTTTGTCTACATATTTAGCCAATCACGGCGATCGAATCATACAAATAACAGTCGACCGTAACGAAGACACACTAGTTATTCCAGTTCAACCTCGAGTAAAGGCAGGAGAACTATCACCACGCTTTGGATTTGCTTATGACTATCCGTTTAAGACCGAACGGGTGCATTATAATCCTCCAGAACAAATACTACAATTTGCGAACACTATGCGTCGGACCTTATTTGCCTTAATACACAAAGGATCAGACGTTAAAGTTCGTAATATGAGCGGACCGGTAGGAATCGTTCATGGATTGAGTACTATGGCACGTTATGGTTGGGTAGATCTAATTTGGTTTCTAGCGCTGATTAATGTTAATTTAGCACTTTTTAATTTATTGCCCATTCCTGTACTCGACGGAGGACATATGCTTTTTGCAACTCTTTCTAAAGTAATAGGCAGACCACTACCGAGAAAGCTTATGGAAAGCACTCAGTTTGCTTTTGTACTATTGCTCCTAGGATTTGTCGCTTATGTAAGCTTTTTTGATATCGGACGGGTCGGTCGTAGCGCGGGTTTAATACATGATGATGGTGTAGCTAATGAAGCAGTTGACCCTATTATTGAAAAAATTGATCCCTAAAAGAATAGTCACATATTCTAGTTATGTCATTTACAGATTCATCACCTCTGAATTATTGCGCATCACGCTTTCAGGCTATTCGGCGCGTGAGTTCAGTTGTACAGGTCGGTTCCATAGCAATAGGTGGTGATAATCCTCTACGAGTGCAGTCAATGACAACCACTAACACTCAAGACATCAATGCCACGGTACGACAGACCTTAGCTCTTGTAGAGGCAGGTTGCGAGATTGTAAGGATCACTGCCCCAAATAAAAAAGCGGCTCAAGCGCTTGCAAAAATCTCAAAAAATCTACGCTCGGCAAAGTGCGACGTACCTTTAGTAGCAGATATTCACTTTCTGCCATCTGCAGCGATGGAAGCAGCAAAGCACGTAGAGAAAGTTCGAATTAATCCAGGTAATTATGCAGATAAAAAGAAATTTGCAGTCAACGAATACAGTGATCTAGCTTATAAAGAGGAACTCGATCGACTTTACGAATCAGTTACACCGATTATTAAACGATGCAAAGAACTTGGCCGTGCCATGCGGATTGGAACCAATCATGGGTCTCTATCAGATCGTATAATGAACCGGTACGGTGACACTCCATTAGGTATGGTTGAAAGTGCGCTCGAATTTATCCGAATTGCAGAAAGTCATAGCTATTATGATATCTGCCTATCGATGAAAGCAAGCAATCCAAAGGTTATGATTGAAGCCTATCGACTCGCAGTAGCTCGTATGCAAAAAGAAGATATGCACTATCCATTGCATTTGGGCGTAACCGAAGCAGGTGATGGCGAAGATGCCCGAATTAAAAGCGCCATTGGTATTGGTACTCTACTCAATGATGGACTTGGAGACACCTTACGGGTCTCACTAACCGAAGATCCAATTTATGAGATTCCAGTAGCGCGTGACTTAGCGAACAAGGCAATGGACTTGTGGAAAAAACCAACAACTATCCGTAATTCAATAACCCATGACAGTATAGACCCCTATCAGTTTAGCCGCCGAGCCTCTCGCGTGCTTAGCTTGGGACCTAAGTCACAAATTGGCGGAAATTTAGCCCCCGCTATCATAGTCAAATCACTCGAATTACTCACCAACTCACCTGCTATCATACAAGCTGTTTGCCGTACACAGACTCAATTAAAAGATAGTCCTTTGGAAGGATTGCAAGTGAACGTTGAAAGCTCTGAAGATCTAGTTGCATTTATCGGATTACATGAAGCCCTTCACAGCGTGATACAATTCTTTGTCTTGGAAATCGGTACTAATATTGACTTAAGCGACCTGGAACAATTTTTATGGCCGGAGGGTCAAGCAGGCATTGTTATACTGCAAAAAATTAATGCAGAAGATGCTTTTTACGCGACTGAGTTACTAAATTTTTGCCGCTTCAAAGGGTTTAATTTAGCAATCGACTGTAGTGCCGATGCTCTAAGATCTGAGATTGGAGAGCAATTACGAGTAATGGGCAGCGATCACTTAATCATAAGTAGCCAACAATCAGAAGGAATTTCACATCCACTTGGGCATTACCGAGAGCTTAGCGAAGCAGCCAATAATTTCTTACCTGATGTACCCATTTGGATACGTAATACTAAAGAAAATACGCTAGCTTCGCAGGACTACTTTAGCGATCGCCTCATCGAATCGAGTATATTTAGTGGTGCCCTACTTTGTGATGGAATAGGAGACATTATAAGCATTGAGACGGAGCCGCTACTGCAAAAAGGGACTGCCCTTGCTTATAATATTCTGCAAGGTGCACGGTCGCGTATCTCAAAAACCGAATTTGTTGCCTGCCCTAGCTGTGGACGCACACTCTTTAATCTGCAAAGTGTTACGCAGACTATTCGTGCACGAACCGATCATCTTAAAGGAGTTACAATAGCAATTATGGGTTGTATCGTCAATGGTCCCGGCGAGATGGCAGATGCAGATTTTGGATATGTTGGCGGAGCACCTAACAAAATAAATCTCTATGTTGGTAAAGAATGTGTTGAGTACAACGTAAACGAAAGCGAAGCCCTTAATCACTTAATAGAGCTAATCAAAAAAAACGGCAAGTGGGTAGATCCTACTTAGGTAGATCGTAAGTCCAATCCCTGTAATTCTTGGCACATTGAACGAACCGCTAATGCTCGGTGGCTGAGTTCACTTTTAATCGCTTCACCAAGTTCAGCAAAACTATGCGCATGGCCATTTGGAATAAAAACTGGGTCATAACCAAAACCTGCACCTGCAGCAGCAAACATAGCAATGCGGCCTTCGCAAGATCCTGTAAAATACATTACACAACCATCTGGATCTATTAAACATAGTATACAGATAAAGCGTGCAGTGCGCTGCAGTGCCGGCACCGATTCAAGCACTTCCAATAGTTTATCCACGTTCTGCTCATCACTAGCTTGCTCCCCAGCATAACGAGCTGAGTAGATTCCTGGAGCGCCATCAAGGGCATCGACCAGTAGACCCGAATCATCTGATAAAATCCATGCATCTGATGGCGCGATTTGCTGCAAAGCTAAGGCTTTTTTTTGTGCATTCTCAATAAAAGTCTCTCCATCTTCATTCACTGGCGGCATACCACCACAAATCCTCGCTGAGCATACTTCAAATGGCAGGGTTCCTTGAAATAAGGCACCAATCTCCTCAACTTTGTGAGTATTACTTGTAGCAATAATTAGCTGCATAGAATATTAAAAATACATGTTCATTCGGATTATTACAAATGACCACGCACTAATAGGTCATCGCCAAAGCGTGTGTATTGCATGTGCCGCAGTTCATTACAAACCTCCAAATTATTTGTTCCTTTTAGGAAGCCAAGATTTATGCGATCCTCCTCGTGATCATCACACAGATACTTTTGTGCTATGTAATGGAATAAATAATCGACCTTGCACTGCTGAATCAGAGCATTGGACAAAGTAGGCCCTGGCTCCATGTATACTCCACAAATTTCCTCCGAATAACAGCGCTGACGGAAGGCAGATAAATCTAAATGCCCATCAACTAAAGGCAGTCTCCAAATCGTTGCCCCAAAATCTTCCAGTAATGCTTGTGAAGTGGTCGATGCAGACTCGTCACAGACTACTGTAGTTTGATCTGCAAAAGAATCGGTAAAGATTTGTAAAGAACCCGCCTGAGTTGCCGTATGTAATTTTCGATCGAAAACAAAGCGTCTTCCACACCAAACATCAGCATTGTATCGGCTAGTTAGTCGCGAATTATCAGACAGTAAAGTATTAGAAGAAACTGCAATCGCGGGAAAATAACGGCGCCAGCGCATCACATCTGTGCGAGCCGATTCTCCGGTAATCCACTTTGAATCACTATTAGGAATAGTAAATTTACTATCTAAAGAAGTTGCAATTTTAGCTGCAATCAGAGGCCCTTTTTTAACAATCCAATGATTAAAAATAAGGTTTAGGTCGGTGCACGCTTCAGCTAATACTCCTTCAATAACTTCAACTCCTGCACTGCGTAACAGCTCAATGCCAGCACCTGAATGCAATGGATTAGGATCGGTAGCGCCCACAACCACCTTTCGAATGCCGCTTTCAACAATAGCCTGTGTGCAAGCGCCTGTACGACCATGAGTACAACAAGGTTCTAGCGTAACATAAAGAGTTGCCCCTAAAAGAGGGCGTCTGCCTAGATTGTGAAGTGCATGAACTTCAGCATGATCTAACCCCGCCCCTGGATGCCATCCTTCTGCAACTATTTGACCCGATTCGACTACCAGCGCACCTACCATAGGGTTTGGATGCGTTTTCCCCCAAGCTAATTGTGCAATTTTAATGGCGCGTGCCTGAAAGCGCTCGTGCGTGGACATTGATGGACTCATGCTCGCACAAATGGATTACTTACTTTTTCATGACCAACTGTTGTTGTCGGCCCGTGACCGGGATAAAGTGTAGTCGAATCAGGTAAAGAATAGACTTCTTTGCGAATTGATTGCTGCAAAACTTCAAAATCACCGCCAGGCAAATCATAGCGCCCAACGCTACCTGAAAAAATAACATCTCCAACGATTGCGGCTTCCTGACAGGGCAAGTATACGAGTATATTTCCAGGGCAATGACCCGGAACATGAAGAATTTCCATTTGAACTCCTAAAATATCTAGGTGCTGACCATGTTGCACCCATTGGTTAATTTCCACGGGCAATAACTCTATCTCAGGCAAGGCATAATTCATCATTATTGTCGGATCTGCAAACATTTGACCATCCTCTCTATGGCCGAATGTTTGGATTCCTGCAGTTGAAAATTTATGAGCATCGATGATATGATCCCAGTGACCATGTGTTAAAATTAGTGCGACTATTTCACACTCATGGTCGCGGGCAATTTTTATTGCCCAATTATAAGCCTCTTGCGGTGCATCAATAATAATACACTCGCTGCGCGCCGTATTAATAAGGGCAATCGCGTTCGTACCGATCGGTGGTAATTCCTGACTAATAATAAGCATCTAATAACCTATGCAGTCTAGATGCATACTTTCAACCACCAAGCACGGTCAAAATCTCCAATATAGTAAATTAAATAATATATCATCAATATTGCTATACTACTATGATCTGCATTTATACTATAAGAGTCTAAATAATATGCCTATCTGTTATGAGGAACCTGTATAATAAGATCGCCTACTTAATACTAAATACTTTTTGCTTTCTATCGCTATTATCAGCGAAGACCAGTCCAAATGATTTAGCAAGTGCTGGTTATGCACAACTTGAAAGTGGCGATTACTCAACAGCTATAAAGACTTTTGAGGAAATTCTAGAAAAAGATGCCTCCAATCTTGAAGCTCTTCTAGGGGAAGCAATAATTTATACACAGCGGCAAGAGTACACGTCAGCACTGATTGCTTATGATAAAATCATACAAATAACTCCAAACAATGCATTCGCTTGGAATGGTCGAGGGCTTGCAGCATATAACCTGCACAATTTTGACTCTGCTTTAGACTCATTCAAGCGTGCCACTGAGCAACAACCCAGTGGTTTTTTTTATGAGTCACTAGCATGGACCCGTATGTGCCGGGGGGAGTATTCTTTAGCCGCTGAATCTGCAAAACTAGCTCTTTTGCAATATAACAGCGCAGGTGAGCATAGCCTCTACCCTCTGCTAATCGCATATTTTGCATATTTAGAGAGTTCTGAAAAATTGAATGCGAATCGCACCCTCGCTTATGCATTGTCCAACAGTCGCGATAAAAATTGGCCACAGCCGGTTATTGCTTATCTTGCTGGAAAAATAGATGCAGCTGAAATGATTAGTTATGTCACATCGCTATCTGAAGAAACCGAAGCACATACTTACATAGGATTAAAACTTAAAATATCTGGAGCTTTGAACACTGCAAAGTTACACTTTGATTGGGTTATCCAAAGTGGTGACTCTAGCGTATTTGAGCACACACTAGTGCGCTCAATAAGTATGCGTAAGAGCTTTGCAAATAACCTTTTCTGAGCGGCTATGATTGCTATAAGCTATTATTGCTTAAGAATTTTCCTAAAATTACTAAGCTCTTCAAAGTCTAAGAAATATAATATAGAGAAATAAACCACGGTTGCTACTGGAATAAGAAAAGCTACAACTAAATAGGCTTCAAACTTTGGATTCATGCCTAATAAAGCAACGAAAAATAAACTAATATAACAAGTAACGCCCATCACTGAGCCAGCTATTAGAACCTTCTTTAGAGCATTCCAGATGTGTTTGAAACGAAGTAAGGAATGGCTATTTGACAAGGCGATCCAAAGTAGTAATGCCTGCACCGTGGCGGATAAAACATTTGCTAATGCTAGACCACGCTCGGCCCAGAACTGCATAAGCAAGATACCTAGCAAAGCGTTAAGCGCTAAACATAGTCCAGCAACCTTGACTGGGTAAGACATGTTTTTAGCTGCATACAGACCACGGGTAGCGAATGTAGCAACTGAATAGAATGGAAGTCCTAATCCATAAATTGCAAGTAAGGGAACAATCTTCAGAACTGAAGATGAATCAAATGCCCCCCACTGGAAAAGTGCGCGTAAAATTGGCTCATTTAAAATAAATAATCCTATGCCTGCAGGAAATGATATCGCCAAAACAAGACGCAAGCCTGAATTAAATGAGTCTACAAAGCCTTTATTATTGCCGGATGTTAGGGACTTCGCCATCAGCGGAAAGAATACTGTCACTATTGCAATAGTGAAAACTCCCAATGGTAACTCCATCAATCGGCTAGCCAAATATAGTTCAGATGCAGCAGTGTCATTTAGCGAAAAAGCTAACAAGCGGCTCACTAAGATATTAATCTGTAGTATAGCTGCTCCAAGAAGCCCTGGCAGGAAAAGCTGCCACAATTCACGCAGTGATTGATTAAATCGATGATTGCTAATTAAAGAAGGTCGCCATCCCTGTTTAAATAGACTGAGACTGGGTAGCAAAAGCTGCAAAATACCACCGCATAAAACACCACCACATATCCACCAAACTAGTACACTTTGCGGAGAATTTCGACACATACCAAAGCATAATGCCACGATAATTGCTACATTGAGAATAACTGGAGTGAGTGCAGCAATTGCAAAACGACCAAAAATATTCAACACCACAGAAACAATGGCAGCGAGGCATATAAAAAGCATATAGGGCAGCATCCCCATCGCTAACTCTGCACCTAGAACCCAACGTTGCGACAAATTGCCGAGCTTTATTATTACACCCAAACAAACAATACCAGTCACTAATACTAAGAGCAAAACGATGAGAGCACGAAGAAAGACTTGGTTGAAAAATCCAAGAGCTTTACTGCGACCATCACGCTCAAGTACGTCGCTAAAAGTTGGTACAAGAGCGCTAGCTAAAGCTCCCTCGCCAAAAAGTCGTCGAAACAAATTAGGCAAAGTAAATGCTAATATAAATGCCGAACTCCAAATGCTAGTACCTAAAGCGGCGAAAATCATCGCATCACGAACTAATCCAAGTAATCTTGATCCTACAGTCGAACTGCTAACAATAGCTATATTTTTAAGACTTTGAAACATACCAAGCTTATTAAATATACAAAACAACACGACCTTTAATAAAACTTTGGCAATTGTATATTTCCTAATCTAATAATAAAGTAGATTTAAGAAGTATAAAAACTGCTCACTCATTATACTACATATTTGTTTATAATATTTAACAATGCCTTTAATTTCAAAATTAACTGAGCGCTTGAAGCGCCATCCAAAACGTGTAGTCTTCCCCGAAGGTAGTGATCCTCGCATAATCCAAGCCGCTCGTAAATTCGCAACTCGTGGCTTAGGTGTTCCAATTTTATTAGGCGACCGTGCTACAATTAAGAAAAATGCCGAAGCACTCGACCTAAATCTGAAACACATACGAATTATCGAGCCAAATCGTAGCGAAGAGCTTGAAGGCTTCGTAAGTAAATTCCAAGGATTACGCCGTTTTAGAGGTTTAAACGAGAAAGAATCCGTCGAATATCTGGAAAATACGAACTACTTCGCTACGATGATGTTAGCAACTGCACAAGCAGATGCTTTAGTTTCTGGTGCCACAAGTTCAGCTTCGAGCGCACTTCGCCCATTATTACAAATAATACCTAGGCAAGAACATGTTAAAAATATGTCCTCGCTCAATATCTTTGATTTTGAAGACCCAGAGAATGGAAAAGATCGTGAGCTCTATCTTGCAGATTGTGCCGTCATTCCAAACCCTACTTCAGAGCAATTGTGTGACATCGCCATCACCACAGCTGCCCTAAGTTATCATCTTAGTAACATAAAACCCCGCGTAGCCCTACTGAGTTATACCAGTAAAAGTATATCTAGTCAGGATCAGACAGTGGCGAAAATGAAGGCTGCTAGCGAAATGGCACATCGAAAAGCTAACAAGCTAGGAATTCCAATGGAAATAGACGGAGAACTTCAAGTCGATGCAGCACTTGATTGCTTTATCGCAAAATCTAAAAATATAGGTGGTCCTGTCGCAGGGCAGGCTAACGTACTAATATTTCCAGACTTACATGCGTCTAATATAGCCTCCAAGTTGCTGGATGTTCTAACGCGTGCACGTAACTATGGTCCGATTATTACTGGTTTGACCCGGCCTGCTGCCGAGATAAGCCGAGGAGCAACTGCGAGCAATATATTTGGAACAACCGTGATGGTTGCTTCGCAGGCAATTGATCAAAAACTACTTTACCCTACAAATGGAGATGACCTCAATGAAGACGTAACTAAAATCGATTAATTGGCAATGACTGCTTGTCCTTCAGATTCTAATAACTCAACCGATAATAAACTTCTAAGCGTACCTCGTAACACTACCACAAAGCGTATTTTCATCGCTGCTACGCGAATGAATGATGGGAAAACTACTACCAGCTTAGCCCTCTTTGGTGCACTGCGTCATTTGACCAAGGACGTAGGATTTATCAAACCAGTTGGGCAACGATTTGTTGATATTGAGGGGCAGCAAATTGATGAAGATTCAGTATTATTAGATAAGATATTTAATGTAGCCGTTCCGATGCAAGCGATGAGCCCTATAGCCATTCATCCAACTTTTACTCGCGAATATCTAGATAATCCAAGCGATTTGCGTGAGACGCATATCGATCAGCTTTGTCGTGCATTTGACCGCGCTGCATATGAAAAAGACTACATTATTATCGAAGGTACGGGCCATGCAGGAGTCGGTTCAGTATTTGGTCTTTCCAACGCGGATGTAGCGAAGCGTTTGAATGCTAAAGTAATCATTGTTGCAAGCGGTGGAATCGGTGGACCTATGGATCAAATTGCACTCAATAAATCGCTCTTTGAAAAATCTGAAGTCGAAGTTATTGGAGTCATTATCAATAAAGTACTACCTGAAAAAATTGATATGGTCGAAAAATACTGCCGAAAAGCATTGTCCCATATGGACATTCCACTGCTAGGTTGTATACCTGCAGAGCCTAAGCTAACAAAGCCTAATTTAAATCAGGTGGCAGAGGAAGTCGACGGTCATTGGGTTAATGGAAAAGAATATGGAGGTAGTCAACGAGTTGACAAAGTTGTCATTGGCGCCATGGCAGCAAAAGGTATTGTCGACTACTTCGTTCCTGGAGTACTAATTATAACACCAGGGGATCGTGAAGAGATAATACTATCAGCAATAACTGCCCAAGGAGGAGATAATAAAAGGCTACTTTCTGGAATAATATTAACACACAACATTTTGCCAGATTCGAAATTAATGACTATGATTCAAAAGACAAAAATTCCGGTCATAAGCTGCAGTGAAGATAGCTATGTTGTTGCATCTAGAATAAACAAAATGACCGTTAAGACTCAACCAGAAGATTCCGACAAAATTCCAATTATAAAGGATTTGGTAACAAAAAATGTAGATATCGATCTAATTTGTGAAGCGTTCGCATCTGAGGAAACTATATACTAACCAAAATTGGATATCCAAGTAGTTTAATCACAATAGTGAGTCCTATATTGACTTTCTATTTGTGAAATTGACAACTAACGCCTTCACCATGCACTTATTCGTACTTACCATAAATTTTACATTATGAATATTTTTAAATATTTTAATGCAACAGGCAGACTTCTTGCATATAAAATTAAAAATTTAAGCTAACTAATTATGGATTTCAAAACACAACTTAGCCTGCATCCAGAAACAGCAGAATCAGTATATGACGAAAATGTACTAATCGATTATGTGAATTTAAAACTCACTTCAATCGGGCAACCTGCTTATGGTAATTTAGATGAGTCAGAATTTTATGGATTAAGTAAATCACTGCTCGCTAGCTATCAGGAAAAATCACGCCTCCTATCGGAACATTTACCACCATGTGATCAGCGAATACAAGATTTCATGAGTGAGTATTTCAAAAAACTTATTGGAGAGGAAATTCCTCAACTACCATATAATACTCTAGTGCTTGATCGCCATGGAATAGCACGAACTCTATCACTACCTGCAAAAGAAGATTATTTTTCTTCTGATATAATTGATTCTTACCGCATTGAACAAGGCGTACTACATAACCCAAAAAGTGATCGCCGTACGACTAAAGGAGTCTTCCATGTAGCCGAAGGTGGTTTACCAATACCTAATGACAAAAAAGCAGTTCCACAAATTGCTGCCGCTCGCCTTATTAAAAAAGCCCTTAATGAAGCTCCTGAAGCATTAAAGACATTACCCTTTTTATCCAATCAAGACATACCTGCTAAATCATGGGTATCTCTTTTATTAAGACCTGTTGTTGTTCCAGAAGTAGATGGATTCAGTAAAGAAAAAACTATGGAAGTAAGATTCTTTGTGCCCGGCAATATGGTCAGCAATCTTGATTTCGTGGAGTCAATCTTTGGTAATGGCGGGGATCCTTTTTTAGCTGATAATGATGCAGCTCTCGATCCAACTCACTGGACTGGAACATCAGGATGTGTAATTTTGGCTCCTCATTTAATAGGAACGACTAAAAAAGAATTAGGCTTACCGAATATATCGGACGCTACTGACCGGCAAAAGCGAGATGGCATGTGTTGGGAAAAGGAAGAAGAGCTCTACAACGATGGTGGAGCATTTAAAATTACTTGCCGCGATGCCAGCGGAATAGTGGTGACTGCAATCGCAGATAATTACTTTGGGTATTGCAAAAAAGAAGTGAAGACACAAATAGGCTTCTCCGCTAATCTAATTGGTTTAGCCGAGGAAGAACATGCTGGAGGCACTTTAGCATTTACTGGTTATGATCTAGGAGAAGACTTCGAGCTTAGTCGTTACTTTCCAATTGTTGATCAAAAGTTTGAAGGTGTGGTCGCACGCTACATTGACCGAATTAACCTAATGCCAGAAGGTTACGCTGTAGATAAAAAATACAAAGATATTTTATATGTTCCTGAAGATGCACGCTTTGAATTGAATTCACAAAAAATCAGCTGGCTTACAGAAGGAAAAGAGCAAGGTATAAAACTTCTGCCTAACATCACTTACATACTTCCATCCGGTTATAAAGTGCAAATGATGCAGCCAGCTGAAGGGCGTCGCTGGCGCCTTGTAGGATATACAGCAGAAAGCCGAATTTGCCACAAACCAAGTACTGTCTCTGGAGGTGGAAAATCCGAGATCTCGAAACCAATCACTGACGCGATTATTACTGGACCTGTATTCGTAAATGACTTCGAAAAGGACTTTAACTTAGCTGAAGAAATCATTAACAAAGACTTTGGGCAACGTTTCAACGACCCGAAAATGTGCCATGATACCTCTCGCCCGCTTCTTGATAAAAAGCGTTCCTTAGGATCAGTAATTAAATTACTTACTCCATCTACAGTGGATTTTAGTGAAGACTACAATAAATGGATTCAATCTATTCCTTATCACGTCAAAGAGTTGGTGTTAATTATAAAGCGCTACTATAAAGAAGATTGGGGTGATCAGTGGCGTAAACGCTTCAATGTGGATTTGATCAATGGTGAATTCGGCAAGGTGCTTCGCTATAGAGGAAATCCAATGCTCACTCATTATTTACGAGTCGGTTACACCGAAGATGGGTCATGGCGTACCTTTGGACTTCGTAAGGATTTTACACCCGCTAGTAAAATATCACTAGAAGATGATATAACCGCTTCTACGGTTGCTCCGAGTGCACAAATTAAGAACTTACCAGTTGGTTGGAACTGCCCATCTGCTAAATTTGTCTATAATTGTGAATACCGATTCTTTCAACGTCCAGATGATGCTATTATTCGTGGCTACGATAAACAAGCTGAAGATGATCTTAGTTCTGCCGGAAGCTTTTTGAGTAATTACGAACCACTAGGATCGGAGCACGGGAAAAACGAAATAGAAGATACTATACGATTTGGGCAATATACTTCCCCCGTACAGAATCTTATAACTAATTTTGTCGAGAATCCTAAAAGCGCATATTACTCGACTCCAGCATATCCACGTATGGTGGATGGAAAGCCAACTAAGAACCCGCGCTACTTGCAAGTACGACCAGATTTGAAAGATAAACGTGCACTTTATTTAGCGGATATTAGTTCACGTCTTTACCGTAGGCAAGATAGTGATTCTGCGCTTCTTCGACCAGTAACCTCTATTCTTCCAGGTCGAAGAAATAATCCTGCAGACCCTGCAAATGGAGTAAAACCATTGTGCACTTTCAGCCCGATCCATCACATGGAACTACCAGAGCTTTTTATGGAGTACATCGCGTCAATAACAGGAAAATCTCCTTCCACTACAGGAGCAGGCTCTGAGGGCGCACTCACCAAAGGACCATTCAATGCGTTATTGCCCATTTACGACTTAAATAATGCGCTTGTTTCCTACCTTGCTACTGAGCAACCCGCATTCATAACTGCGGCAGGATGCGTAGGTCCAAACTTCCGCGTGGATCACGATATTAGCCTGTTAGTACCAGAAATATGGTGTCGGATTAAGCCAGAGGAAAGCGACCCTCAATGGATGTTAAAGAACGGGCATCTAGAAGCATGCAAGGATTTTGAGCACAATGGTAAAACTGTAAAAGCTAGCCTCTTAGGCTATCGTATAACTGCAAAGTTTGTGCGTACTTTTTTTGGCCGAGTCTTTAACAATCCAGAAACAGTCTTTAGTGAAGCCATGCTCAAACCAGAATTACAGGACATCGATACCTTTATTGAAGGCATGAATACTATTGAAGCTGCTCATAAGATGGCTGCTGAAAACTATTTTTCAGATGATTCGATTCAACAAGCCTGCCCTCCCCTTAAAGCGCTTCTGCATATAATGGCATACGGTCATTTTGAAAATAAAACCATCAGCTCTCCAGAAATACGTGGCTTGTTTTGTCGTGAGGCAATGCTTGCTAGTGACTGGTACAAAGAGCGACTAATTAGCCAACAAAGTTATGATGTGTTCACTTGGAAGAAGCACGTCGCATATTTAAATGCATTTATTTCCAAAAAAACACATTTCTCCGTGTCAAAACGTCTGGGTATTGAATCACGCCTTACAGAAGCAAAATTACAGTTAACTCGTGTACAATCGCCAAATTACCTTACTGAGCTAATCGGAACACTTGGCCGGCAACCAATTGAGATGTAATGCAGATTAGAACGAAAGCTATACTGGTAATTTTAATTATTATTTAAAGACCTGAAACAACTCCGTTAGTTTATCTTGATCTTTTATACCTGGCGATTGCTCAACTCCACTGTTAACGTCTATGCGCTTAGCGCTAGTAACGATTACTGCTTTTTGAGCATTATCAGGAGTAAGTCCACCTGCTAAAATGAATTCTATATCAGCGTTATGGTTTTGAAGATCCGAAAATTGCTGCCAATTTCCAACATGACCAGTTCCACCAACTAAATTCGGTGAATAGCTATCAAGCAAAACAGTTTTTGCATATTTGGGCACTATGTCTGGCAAAGTATCATTTGATCGTAATCTCGGGGCGATCCATAAACACTCTGAGCCCACAACCTCAGTCCATAAGGGTAATTTTTCAGCAAGAATGGCTAGACCTGAGTGAATTTGAAAATTATCAAAACCTAAATCTTTGTATCTACCTAAATCTGACAAGCTAGTTTCAACATCCACTAGAACACTGCGTCCGTTAGGGACCCGATTAGCTAACTCTTTAGCACGCCCGACAGAAATTGCTCGTGGAGATTTTGGATAGATAATGAATCCCAAGTAATCAGCCCCAAGACTAAGTGCTAAATCAACGTCTTTCTCTCTCGTTAATCCGCAAATTTTAATTTTTAGCTCTGAATACATACTATTAAAAAAACCACTACATACATTGCTGGCAAATGTATATGGACAGAACCAACAAAGCCTTACAGCCTAAATCTTCAATGCTGTCTTCCAATAAAAAGCCTTACCTAATTATACTCCTATTACTGCTACTATCATTTTGCGGATTTATAGCCCTTAATGTAGGACCTATTAAAATAAGCCCAGCACAGGTAATAAATGCATGTTTTGGAGGATTTGGTGCACATATTGGTTTGCCCGACATTTCACCAGAAACCAAGCAGATCATTCTAGCACTTCGCGTGCCCCGAACGATACTTGCTATGATAGTAGGTATTAGCTTGGCCGTAAGTGGGACCGTTCTGCAGGGTCTGTTTCGTAACCCCTTGGCAGATCCTAGCTTAATTGGAGTGACCTCAGGGGGCGCAGTAGGAGCTGCTTTAATGATCGTATTAGGCAGCAGTACTTTAATTTTCATCAGTTCATCATTACATAATTTTGCAATTATCTTCAGCGCTATGATCGGCAGTATTGGAAGTACATTTTTGATCTATCGCTTAGCTAGAGTTGGTGGGCGCATTCATGTTCCTACTATGCTGTTATGTGGAATAGCCGTTAATGCTTTTGCAGGAGCTATTATAGGTATAATGATTTATATCGCAGACCTTGAAAATTTACGAGACTTAACCTTCTGGAGCCTAGGAAGCTTTGCTCGCGCTCCTAGATTAGCTATTTTCATAGCATTCCCGATACTGTTGATTTTCTTATTTCTGCTTTTTCGCCAAGCAAAGTTACTCAACGTTTTGCTACTCGGTGAAGCAGAAGCAGGACACTTAGGTATCGATACACATAAAGTCGGACGCCGTATTATTGTTTTAACTGGAGCGACTGTAGGATTGTGTGTCTCGCTCACTGGAACCATAGCTTTTGTTGGGCTTATTGTCCCCCACTTGATGCGTCTACTAGTAGGCCCCAATCATTGCTACCTTATACCTGCTGCTGGACTTGCCGGTGGTACCTTATTAATTGTTGCGGATCTTCTATCTCGATCGATGCTAACTGGAGCAGAAATTCCAATCGGTATATTAACCGCCTTTATCGGAGCTCCGTTTTTTCTATTTCTCCTGCTATCAACAAAGCACCAGAAACTTCTATGATAATAATAAAAGACTTAAGCTATAAAATCAGAGGGCATAAGCTAATAAATTCTATAAACCTAGACCTTTCACTAGGAAAGATTCATGCAATCATTGGTCCTAATGGAGCCGGAAAGAGCACACTTTTACGCTTAATTTCAGGAGAAATAAAACCCACTCAAGGTAGTATAGCTATTGCTAATACTAGGCTAGTTGACTGGAAACTTAATTCAATAGCTCGATCACGTGCGATTTTACCTCAGCATACATCTCTTAACTTTGACTATTCTGTAGAAGAGGTTGTTGCACTAGGACGAGCACCCTACTTAGGGTTACATGAGGAGACAGTTAACGGCGCACATGCCATTGAATCGGTAATGAAACAACTTGAATTAACGGATCTTCGGCATCGTAACTACACGACACTTTCTGGTGGGGAACAGCGACGCGTACAGCTAGCGCGTGTGCTAGCGCAAATAAATCGTCCAGTGAATGCGAAGCCGTTAAGTCCAAAATATTTATTGTTAGATGAACCAGTATCTGGGCTCGATCTATCGCATCAACATTCTTTCTTAAACACAGTGCGTAAAATAGCAGACGAAAATACTGCTGTCATAATTTCTATGCATGACCCTAATCATGCAGCGATCTATTCCGATGAACTAATACTACTACAAAACGGTCAATTAATGGCCAACGGATCAACAAAAGATACCTTAACAAGTGAACTGCTAGAAAAACATTTTTCCATATGCGCAGAATCCATACGGACGAATTCACATAGGACACATTTTGTCTTTAAGGCCAAGTACAAAGCAAATTAAGAAAGAATTTTGCCTGTTATTACTTTATAGAATCTGGACCAACTACTAATTGAACACGGTTCTTCGGATTAAAGTATTCAGCAACAAATTGCATAAGACTTTTTGTATCACATGCATCTAGCTTAGCAATATAATCAGCATCATCATCTATTGATAATCCATAGCTAAGATTAATTGCCACGTGCATTGCGCGGGCGCCAATTGTTTGTCGACCCATAACACGCGCCGCTTTTAGGCGAGTGCGACAACGTTCTAATTCAAGGTCACTTACCTCACCAAGTCGAATGCGATTTAATTCAGCGTCTATCTCTTCAATAACAGCTTGAGATTGATCCGGATGTGTGCCTGCATATATAACAAACATACTTGTCTCTAGACCCAAAGCTCGAGTGGAACCAATATAGTAGGCCAATCCTTTTTCATCCCTGACTTTTTCAAATAGCTGACTGGACATGCCACTGAGTAACTCATTTAACATTTCTCCGATAATAAAGTCTTTGTGTACAATTCCAACATCTGAAAATCCCTGCAAGATGACTGCCTGTTCACGTTCTAATGATTCTACCAAATCTGCAGATTCTGGCCCAGGAAAATTAATTTGGCATCCTTCACTATTTTGTAGATCTGGTAGCTTAGAAGCTAAACTGACATTTAAATGATTCTCCAATAGTTTTGGGTCAAAGTCACCACAGGCAGCTACAACAATGTTTCCACGCTTTACTAGATGTTTATAGTGACTTTGAACTGATTGAACTCCTAGCTTCTGTAAATCTTCAATTCGTCCTTGAGGACCAATGGATAAGGGATGCGTACCGAAGAATAGTTCTCTGATTTTACGAAAACCAAATTCAAGAATTTCATCATCGGCTTCCATTAGACCTGCAACTTGACTGTCCCGTTCCGTCTTAAATGTACTCGCTTTAAAGGCAGGGCACGTTAGAGCATCTGAGAGTATCTCAATAGCTATATCAATGTCTTTTGGAAGAACTTCTATAGATAGATTGATTGAATTATTTCCACAACTAGCACTCAACTGACCACCAATACTTTCAATAATCTCAGCAACCGTTGCTGCATCACGCTTTTCTGTATCCTTAATTAATAACTCAGCTAGCAGTGAAGAAACTCCGCGCTGATTCGCTGATTCGTAGAGAGGTCCACCACGTAAAACGCAGCGAATATGGACAAGTGGCAAGCGATCATCCGCCTGATAAAGCAATGGAACCCCTCCTTGAAGGTTAATTTGACTAAAAGAGCCCGTTTTTATCAATTGGGTACTTAGTGAATCATCAAAAGAATCTATTTCTTTGGGTTCAAGGCGTACTGCGGACGCACCTTTTCGTACTAAAAAACGTTCTGCAGTTTCTCTGACCGCATCAGCAGAAATAGCCTGCAACTGCTGTAAATAGCTCTGAGTGTAGCCCAAATCTCCTACAACCACCTCACCTAGACCCAATCGTGAAGCTTGGCCACTCATTGTCTTACGACCATTAATTTCTGCGGTTAATGACTGTGTCCTTGCTTTATCAACAATGGATTCAGATATGCCATTTCTAATTATTGAATTAATACAATCCCAAATTGCTGTCTCTACTTCGGCGCCTTTACCAATCTCGCACACATATGATATCCAAAATAAGCCGCAATTACCAGGATTCCAATTTCGGCAATCAATATAATGTACTAAATTCAGTTCATTTCTTATACGTGCCCAAAGAATAGAGCTTTCTCCACCACCTAGAGCAGAGGCTAAAATGTCTAGTTTAGGTGAGTTCGGATCTTTGAGGCTAGGAACTTTAAAAGCAATTCCTCCACGTACTACATTGTAGTCACCCCTTATGATTTCTTGCCTAAGAGCTAACTGGGGTGGTTCATCTTCAATAAATAAAGGCTTTAGACGACCAATTGGTGCACATGAAAAATAACGCTCTACCACTTCTTGAATTCTATTTTTCTCAACAGCTCCAACTATAGAAACCACCATATTATTGGGTACGTAGCGGGCACGATAATAAGTCAGTAATTCATCACGGCTAATAGACTCAAATAATTCGCGATGTCCAATCACAGGTTCACGATATGAGTGCTTCCTAAAAGCGGTGCGAAATAATCCCTGACTAAGTTGTTGATCTGGATCATCCATACCCATGTCTATTTCACGGAGTATAACATCTCGCTCACAATCGACTTCTGTCTCAGGGAAGTTGGAATTTAAGACGATATCCGCAAGTAATTCCACCGCTTCTTCCAAGGCATTGGCAGGAGCGTCAATAAAGTAAACAGTACGATCAAAAGTGGTATAAGCGTTAATATTTCCGCCCATTGCATGGACTAAACGACTGATCGATTTACCCTCTAGAGTTGGAGTGCCCTTAAATAAAAGATGTTCCAAATAATGTGATAGTCCACACCCATTCATATCACCTTCGTGGATGCTACCGGTCTTAACCCAAACTTGAACTGCTATCACTTCAGAGGAGAAATCCGAACGCTGTACTAAGGTTAATCCATTTTTAAGTACACTGCGCTCTGTTTGCCCATCAAACAATCGCTCGATTAATTGATCTGCTTCACTTACTTTCTCAGTATTTGCAATATGGTTCATAAAGTAGTCACTGTAAGACAATTACTCAACATAGAAAAGGTGCGAAGCTAGCACCTGCTAATTTAAACGAGGTCTGCGAAGATATGGCCTCTGATTGGGTTGAAAAGGTTGATCAAAAGCGGTTTTAAAGTCATAGCCATTTTCAAAGTCTTCAGGTTTGTCATTCTCTGTTTTTCCTAGGACTCGACTTGATACCAACTGGAATACGATATTACCAAAGTCACAACAACTTTTGATTCCCCAGTACATTAAAACCGAACGCGCCATAGGCCCATACTGGTCTATTGCGAAAAGCCGGATCCCTTCTAATAGTTGTTTTCCGCTTAAATGATTACTCTGATCTAATTGTCCGCGCGCATGTAGTTCCTTCAAACTATAGTCCAATGCTTGCCTTAAGAAATAATAAGCACCCCTAGCATAACGAGGATCATCACGGCGTATCGCTCGGATAACTTCATTAAAATCTCGTGCAGGATCATTCACAATTTACTAAGATACTGGATTGATAGAAGCGTCAACCTTGAGAGTTTACTAACTAGGAAAACTACCTCAAAAAAAAGTAATTATACTACTGAAAATTTAGTACTTAAGTTGATTTCATTTCAGGATTAATAGAATCATCCTCCTCATCAAATTCGGGTAGCTTAAAATTAAAAATTGGTAGTAGTAAAAGTAACCCTATGCAAGTTAGTACAAGAATACTCATGCCAGTTACGTCGTGCACACTGCCGATGTCACCTATAACTGGTAAATACCAATGCGCATCAATCGCCTGAGAGCCATTATGGTAAGCCCATAAAGTTAAGAACATACTTCTTAATAAATTAGTAAATACAGCAAGCAACATAGCTGCAAAAACCAGCAAAAATTTCTTCCAAAGATGCTTTAAGAAAATGGCTGCTAAAAATGAACCGGCAAACAGGCAAGCAGTTAAAGATCGTATACCCGAACAAGCCTCCTCGACTCCAACTTTACCTTCAGGCAAAAGTAAAACGTTACCTTCACGTTCTAATTCATACCCAAGTAAATCAAAGACCGTGAAGACTACAACGGTTACTTTAGTAAGTAAGAAGACACGTATTTGCGTTTCTAAGGCGCTTACTAAAGGAGCAGAAAGAAGCCAAATAAGTGCGGGAAATAAGAATAAGAAAGTTAGAGCTATCCGGTCTTTTAATGGCATAGGGCGACCATCCACTTGTTCCTTAGACATTATGAAAATACCAAAGAGTGTAATACTCGCAAAGCTTGCTGCAATCGCAAGAGATGCAGGATTTTGAGGGCCAGTCACAGATCGCAATAGCGCTCCAACACCAAACAGTAATAATCCGACAATAAAACCAACTAATGCAAGATATTCTAACCATTTATTAAAGGATTCATACTTAGCATTTTCTTCTGACTTTGGAGACGAATAGTCAACCTTCGCACCGACTAGAGAATTGGTAGAAAAAATATAACTAGAAATTAAAGACCAGCGGTCATAGATGACATAAATTGCAAAGAATGGTACTAAAAATCCAAAACTATAATCCTCTCGATTTGTCCACCAATAGAGCTGATCTCCAATCATGAATAATACAAATCCAAGTAGCATCACACCTAAAAAAACATAGTTTCGCGGAAAATTAAAAATGTTTTTATGCTGCTTACTATCACTCACGGTAAAATTTCCTCATTATATAGCTACTTCTTCACGCTTGCTAAAGTGCTATCTAAAAGCAACATGAAACATAGTTTATAGTATGCTAGGTCAATAAATACGAGTTTATGTATACATTTATCAGCGTTCGACTACAAATAGTGTAACGAGTCCATTAAACTTGATATTGTATGGAAGATTCATCTGGAAATAAAGATTCTCAGTTCAACAGTGAATCCATGCGCCGCTTGCATGCCTACTGGCGTATGCCCTATATTCTAGCGCCCGACAGTCAGGAAGAGTCCAGTAATCCATTCACTGAAATTCACCAAAGTGGAGATGATCGTTCCCAATACATACTATTACGCGGCAAGTTTAATTATATTGTAATGAACCGCTACCCCTATAACGCAGGTCATTTACTTGTTGTTCCATACAGGGAAGTACCTCGATTAGATGAAATGAGCATAAAAGAGCGCCATGAATTAATGGATTTAATTGTTAAAGCCCAGGAAATCCTGACTCATGCACTACAACCAGATGGTTTTAACACTGGTTTTAATTTTGGCCAAGCAGCCGGAGCAGGTATACCGTCACACTTGCATTGCCATGTTGTGCCACGCTGGAATGGAGACACTAATTTCATGCCTGTTATCGGTAATACTAAAGTCCTTCCTGAATCAATGAATGCGATGTGGGAGCGTTTACGCGCATGCTTAGAAACATCACTCCAATAACCTATATCTTTACTTGAAGTCCACAATTATGCCAAGCGAAACAATATACTTTTCCAGCGCACGCCAACTTAGCCTATTGTATAATAACGACTTACACAATATTGAAGAATTAGAGAAATTACTAAAGCTAAATATAACTACCCGAGATGACTGGGTAATTTTAGAAGGAGATACAGATGCTATTAACCAAGGTAAAGAAGTCTTATCTTTACTCGAAACAGCAAAAAACCAAGGAATTATAATACGCACCTCTGATTTCCATCATGTTTTAAGAGCGGTTCATGGTGGAAGAGCAAATGAGATCCGTCAGGTATTTACAAATCCATTAGTTATTAAGCTAAAGCGTAAAAGTATCATTCCAAAAACGCTCAACCAAAAGCGCTACTTGCAAAACATAGAGAAAAATCCCATTACTTTCGGGATAGGACCAGCTGGCACAGGCAAAACCTACCTTGCTATGGCTATGGCACTCAAGCAACTACTAAACGGTTCGGTAGAGCGCATAATTATTACTCGACCAGCAGTCGAAGCCGGCGAAGCTCTTGGATTTCTACCGGGAGAATTACAAGAAAAGATTTTACCATTCTTAACTCCAATCTATGATGCTATGTCAAATATGATTGGTCAAGAAAGCGCAAATGAGTTAGTAGAAAAAGGTACGATTGAAATTGCACCACTCGCATATATGCGTGGCCGTACTCTGTCGAATGCGTTTGTAGTACTCGATGAAGCACAAAATACTACCCATGAACAAATGATGATGTTTCTTACTCGTTTAGGCGATGAAAGTCGTATGGTTATAACAGGAGATATTACTCAGATCGATTTACCCAAATTGAAACAATCCGGATTAAAAGAAGCGGCTCAAATACTTAATAAAATTAAAGGTATCGAGCTATTCTATTTCGATGCAGAAGATGTAGTACGCCATCCACTCGTACAAAGTATTATAAATGCATATGAAAAAAGTTAATATAAATAATATATAGCCATGGCATTATTTTTAAAAAATTCTTATAAACGCTTCAGAAAAGTACTGCAGCGTAAAAAAAGAAAAACACGTATAGATAAAGAGGCTCGTACGAGTCATTTCTTAGAAACTAGTCAGCTCATTGAAGGTAGCCTCTTACTCATTTTTGCAGCTCTTGTCATCGTGATAAGTTTTCTTGGACAAAAATCTAAGGGTCCTCAATTAATTATCAATCAGCCTGCATCGGCGCGAATAGTAGCAGAGTTCGATTTAGAATATACGAGCAAAATTTTATTAGAAAAACAAGAGGCCGCAACTCGGGCCCAAGTGCCACCAGTATTTGAGCGAAGCTACGAACCACTTAACAAATTCAAGCAGCTTATTAGTGACCTACAAGATAGTTTCGCCCAAAATAAAATTGATTTTGAAGGTGAAAGTGAAGCACTCTTTAACCAAGAGTATGAAAAAGCTATCGTAGGCTTGCTGGAAAGCCATGACACTCAAGTAAAGGCGCAGGATATAATAGACCTCAACGATAAGACATCCCCTAAAGAGCGTGCTGAACTATTTAAGAAAGGCCTTGAAAGCCTCAATCAGCTTTACGAAGACGGCATCTATATGACTGGACAGAGTGTTGAAAAATCGCCTCAGATTACAGTCATACAGCTACTCGATAAAGATGGTCGCAGTCAACTTCCAGAGGCTCGATCCATTAAAAAGGCAACTATTTCACTACACCGCCAAATCGACTCACTCGCGCGAAATCAAGCAACAGCTCGTATATTATTCGAAATCTTAAGAGAAGGCCTTGAAACAAACTTGGTATACAGCGAGGATAGTACAAATCGTGCAATCGATCGTGCTGTGGCGGAAATAGTTCCACCGACCCAGAGCTTTTTAGAGGGAGATACGCTAATCGAACCAGGAGCAGTGATTAAGGAGATTGATTTAGAAAGAATCAAAGCATACAGCGATCGTGAAATGGCAATCGGCACTGACTCTGTACTAATAAACTCTTTGTTTTTAGAACGTACACTACTAACATTTTTACTATTTTTAGCAGTACTAATTTATATCAAAAAAGGTCTTCGTGAAGTTTATAAAAGAAACCGAGCTATTGCCATAACAGCGGTTAGCGTGCTTATAAATTTACTAATTATTCGTTTACTTATGGAGGTTGGTGAATTGGCTTCAGATACAAACAGTTCGCTATCGAGTATGTTACCTTTTATTGCTCCCTATGCGCTTGCTCCAATAACGGTCTCGGTATTGGTGGGTACTTCACCAGCTATTCTATCAGCACTTATTATCTCAGTTTTATTCGGAATTATTCAGGATAATTCCATCGAATTTATGCTTATAGCATTCTTGTCTGGAGCAGTCGGCAGTTCTTTCGCAGCAAATATACGTAAGCGGTCTAAATTAGTTCGGGCAGGATTGTACGCTGGACTGGCAGCTTCTGTCACCGGTGTCTTGATTGGAATAATGAGTGGATACTCCATTGGGTTAATTGGTCAACAATTCTTAATGGCTTTAGTCATTGGGCTACTTACAGGCATTATAGCAGCTGGATTATTGCCTGTTCTAGAGCATTTATTTAAAATTACGACTGAGATAACTCTACTAGAATTAACTGACTTTAATCACCCACTACTGCGCCGTATGCAGATAGAAGCACCGGGTACCTATCATCATAGTTTAATGGTAGCTAACTTATCGGAAAATGCGGCTGCTTCAATAGGCGCAAGCCCACTTATGTGTAGAGCCTGTTGTATTTTTCACGACATCGGCAAGCTAGTGAAGCCAGATTACTTTGCAGAGAATCAACGTGGTAGGATAAATCCTCACGATGCACAAATACCTTCTATGAGCGCATTAGTAATCAAAGCTCACGTTAAAGAAGGAGTCGAGTTAGCCAGAAAGCATAAGCTACCACGAGTTATAATTGATGTCATTCGTCAGCACCATGGTACCAACTTGATCCAATACTTCTACCATCAAGCTAAGCAGAAAAAAAAGAATACAACCCATAGTCCATCGGAGGAATCAACTACTTCACGAAATCAAGAAATTGATTTAGTTGATGAAAGCACTTATCGCTATGATGGACCACGACCGGCATTTAAAGAAAGTGCTATAATCTTTTTTGCCGATGGAGTTGAAGCTGCTAGTCGTACTTTGAAGAAAGTAACCCAACCAGCAGTTGAGGAATTGATCGATTCGATATTCAAGGACCGTATTGAAGATGGTCAGTTAGACGACTGTCCACTTACCTTTCAAGAATTACAGAAAATCCGCGGCAGCTTTGTTTACACTTTACTTAATATGCTCCACTCTAGGGTAGAATATCCAAAAGAAAAAACTATTGGTGATACTGCTAGCTTAGTAGCACCAAAAACCGATGAATCATATACAAATAGAGATCAGCAATCGGTATAATCGTCTAAACTCGCCGGAGAATTCAACTCGTGCGCTATTCGAAGCAATTGATAGATCAAAAAAATTCCCGATTAAACCAGGTGAATTATCCGTAGTCTTTGTCAGTGATGAGCAAATATCCGAAATACATGACAATTTCCTAGATAAACAAACCCCTACGGATGTCATTACCTTTCAAGCGGATGCTCAAATGCAGTCAGCTGGTGAAATTATTGTTTCTGTTGATCACGCACAATCTAGAGCAAAGGAGCTGAATGTTTGCTTCAGTCGTGAACTATGTCTCTATCTTTTACATGGCTGGTTACATCTATCTGGATACGACGATCAAAGTGAATTGGAAAGGGTAAAAATGAGAACTGCAGAGCAGGAAGCCTTTGCTATCCTTGACAAGGCTCAATTAACGGAGGCATTTACACTCGGTTCATAACGACGGCCGAGTACACAGCATACAGCACAAAGAGCTGTGAGAATACCGCTGATACTACTTTCTGGGATGGGAGTTAATAAGTATTCATTAATATCAATAGCATGCGCTGAAAGATCAATGGCTATAGTGTAATTACCAAATATGGCATTATTCGAACCACCTGGCTGACCATTAAAAGGTGATGCTACTGCTACTATTGTACCAGCTAACTCCCAATTCGTACCATTTTGGGTAAAAATAGCACCTCCCGAGTCATGGGTGACTGCTTGGGCCTCATAGCTAGTTGGATTATTGTAGGAAAAATCTGTATAAAAAGCAGAAGAATTTTCATATGTAGAATTTCCATATGTAGTGAAGCCGTTAATCGTATTTGTACCCCAGCGCACTGATTTACTTGAATCGGTTACAAAACCAGAAATAATATAATCAGCACCAACAA